>Ga0364860_10065_pt1 | contig 82891 bp, 67 predicted proteins | sample ExccelAu500001D4_FD_206916 | JGI IMG/M metagenome (GOLD analysis project Ga0364860, IMG submission 206916) | Enriched cells from Trout Bog Lake Hypolimnion, Wisconsin, USA - BchlTB.Aug20.5000.01 .D4 | ecosystem: Environmental > Aquatic > Freshwater > Lake > Hypolimnion/Profundal zone | place: USA...
CGTATATACCCGGTTAAAGATCCTTGAGCGGATGACCGAACCAGAACGGGTCATCCTTTTCAGGGTTCCCTGGATCAATGATCAGGGGGAAGTTGAAATCAACAAGGGTTACCGCGTTCAAATGAACAGCGCCATTGGACCTTACAAGGGAGGTTTGCGCTTCCATCCTTCTGTAAATCTGAGCATTCTTAAATTTCTGGCTTTTGAGCAGGTTCTTAAAAACAGTTTGACCACACTTCCCATGGGAGGGGGAAAAGGTGGTTCAGATTTTGATCCAAAGGGAAAATCGGATAATGAGGTGATGCGTTTTTGTCAGTCCTTCATGACAGAGCTTCAGCGGCATATCGGTCCGGATACGGATGTCCCGGCAGGAGATATTGGCGTTGGCGGTCGTGAAATTGGTTTTCTGTTTGGTCAGTACAAGAGGCTCCGCAACGAGTTTACCGGAACCCTTACGGGCAAGGGGAGTGACTGGGGTGGCAGCCCGTTACGCCCGGAGGCGACTGGTTACGGGACTACCTATTTTGCCCAGGAAATGTTAAAGACCAAAGGGGAGCTGATTAAGGGGAAAACGGTGGTTATTTCGGGTTCAGGGAACGTATCCCAGTATGCCGTAGAGAAGGTGACCCAGTTGGGTGGAAAAGTAGTAACACTTTCTGATTCGAATGGATATATTTATGATCCTGCAGGAATATCGGCTGAAAAGCTGGCTTATGTAATGGAATTGAAGAATGTTTACAGGGGGCGTATCAAAGAATATGCTCACGAGTATCCGGAGGCCAGCTATTTTGAAAATCAACGGCCCTGGGGTGTAAAATGTGATATTGCCATGCCCTGTGCGACCCAGAATGAAATCGACGGGGATGAAGCAAAAACATTGGTTGAAAATGGCTGCATATGTGTTTCCGAGGGGGCCAACATGCCTTCGACACTCGAGGCAGTTGAAGTTTTTATTCACTCCAAAATACTCTTTGGACCCGGGAAAGCTGCAAATGCCGGAGGTGTTGCCACATCGGGCCTGGAGATGACCCAGAATTCCATGCGTCTGAAATGGACCCGTGAAGAGGTGGATGCCAGGCTGCACGGCATCATGCAAAGTATTCACGCGGCGTGCGTCAAACACGGAACTGAACCCGATGGTTTTGTGAATTATGTCAAAGGGGCCAATATCAGCGGATTCCAAAAGGTCGCCAACGCCATGATTGAGCAGGGATTGGTGTAAATCGGTTATAAATTTAATTGTGGAGACGCACCGCTGTACGTCTCCACAAACAATGTTTCTATTTGTATTCGTTCCATGCTTTAATCGATATATTATCGAGGTCAAGTTTACAAATTCCGTAAATAAAGGCGCTGGCAACCCTGGCATTGGTGATTAACGGTATATTAAAATCGATTGCATTTCTGCGGATATTGTAACCGTTTGATATTTCACGTGTTGTGTGATCCTTGGGGATATTGATCACCATTTCAACCATCCGGTTTTTAATCAGATCAAGGGTATTTGGCTGTTTATCGTTTTCGTCAGGCCAGAATACCTGTTCTGTTTCGATCCCATTTTCCTGGAAGAAATTGTGCGTTCCACCTGTCGCGTAGATGGTAAACCCACGTTCCTTAAGCATCCGCGCACTTTCAAGAAGTTCTATTTTACCCCGGGTTGGTCCGGAGGAGATCAGAATTGTCCTCTTTGGAATGCGGTAACCGACAGATAACATCGATTTGAGCAACGCCTCATAAAAATTCTCACCGATACACGCCACCTCACCGGTTGATGCCATATCGACCCCTGTTACAGGATCTGCGTTCAAAAGGCGGTGAAAGGAGAACTGCGGCGCTTTAACGCCCACATAATCGAGTTCGAAAAGCGATTTATCCGGTTTCTGAAATGGGACATCAAGCATCGCCTTTGTCGCAATTTCGATCAGGTTGGTGCGCAATACCTTGGATACGAACGGGAATGAGCGGGAAGCCCTTAAATTACATTCTATAACCTTGATATCGTTGTCTTTGGCAAGATACTGGATATTGAACGGACCCGTGATCTCCAAAGCTTTGGCAATTTTACGCGATATCTTCTTAATCCGTCGGATGGTTTCGATGTAGAGTTTCTGCGGGGGGAATACGATGGTGGCGTCTCCCGAATGAACTCCTGCAAATTCGACATGCTCAGAAATCGCATAGGCGACAATCTCCCCGTTTTTAGCCACTGCATCAACCTCAATTTCCTTGGCATTTTCGATAAATTCCGAAACAACAACCGGATGTTCCTTCGAAACTTTGGTCGCGAGGGTGAGGAAATGATGCAGCTGGTCTTTATTTGAAACCACATTCATAGCAGCTCCGGAAAGAACGTAGGAAGGGCGGATCAAAACCGGGAAACCTACTTCGTCCACAAAGCGATTGATATCCTCGATTGTTGTGAGCTGGCTCCAGCGTGGCTGGTCAACGTCAAGCCTGTCGAGCATGGCCGAAAATTTATTCCGGTCTTCGGCATTGTCAATTTTCTCGGCAGTCGTCCCTAAAATTGGAACTCCTTGCCGGTGTAGTCTCATGGCCAGATTGTTCGGGATTTGTCCCCCCATTGAAAGGACTGTTCCCAGTGGCTGTTCCAGGTCGCAGATGTCGAGTACCCGCTCCAGCGTCAGCTCATCGAAATAAAGCCTGTCGCAGGTGTCATAATCGGTTGAGACCGTTTCCGGATTATAGTTGATCATGATCGAACGAAATCCCTCCTTGCGGATGGTGTTGACTGCATTTACCGAGCACCAGTCAAATTCTACGGAAGAACCGATGCGATAGGCTCCGGATCCAAGTACGATCACCGATTTATTATCGTGCTGAAACTCTACATCGTGTTCGGTTCCGTTGTAGGTGACATACAAATAGTTGGTCTTTGCCGGATATTCTCCGGCAAGGGTATCGATCTGTTTGATAACCGGAACAATGCCGAGGTTTTTCCGCAGGGCCCTTACTTTTAAAAGGTCAGCCTGTATGTATTGATCTGAATTTTTAAGAACAAGCCGGGCAATCTGGAAGTCGGAATATCCCTGTTTTTTGGCCAGTAACAATAAATCGATCGGTAATTTTTCGAGCGAATTGAATTCCAGCAGTTTATTTCGAAGTTCATAGATATTTCTAAGTTTCTGAAGAAACCATTTATCAATCCGGGTGATCTCCCAGATTTTATCCACGGAATATCCTTTGTGCATCGCTTCGGCAATGGCAAAGATCCGGCGATCGGTAGGATTTTTTAATTCACCTTCGATGTCTGTAATCTCCATTTCACCCCTGTTTCCAACGAAACCGTGCATCCCGGCTCCCACCATGCGAATCCCTTTCTGGATCGCCTCTTCAAAGGAGCGGCCAATGGCCATGATTTCGCCTACCGATTTCATACTCGAACCGAGTGTTTTTGAAACTCCCTCGAATTTATTCAAGTCCCAGCGGGGTATTTTTACAACTACGTAGTCAAGTGCCGGCTCGAAACAGGCAGTAGTCACTTTTGTTACTGAATTTTTCAGTTCATGCAGACCATAACCCAGACCAAGTTTGGCAGCTACAAAGGCGAGCGGATATCCTGTTGCCTTGGAGGCCAGGGCAGAAGATCTTGAAAGACGCGCATTAACTTCAATGACCCGGTAGTCTTCTGAATTGGGATCGAGGGCGAACTGGACATTACACTCCCCGATGACGCCGATTTTACGGATTATCTTAATGGAGAGGGCCCGCAATTTATGATATTCATCGTTTGATAAGGTCTGAGATGGTGCAACTACAATTGATTCACCGGTATGTATTCCCAGCGGATCAAAGTTCTCCATGTTACAAACGGTGATACAGTTGTCGTAAACATCGCGGACGACTTCATATTCAACCTCTTTCCATCCTTTGATCGATTCTTCAACCAGGATTTGGGGAGAATAGCTGAAGGCATTTTCAGCCAGTTTATTCAACTCTTCCTCGTTTGAACAGAAGCCGGAGCCTAATCCTCCAAGGGTGTAAGCAGCCCTGATGATTAACGGAAAACCCAGCTTTTTTGCGGCTTCCCTCGCCTTTTCAATGGAGTCGCACGCTACGCTTTTTGGGGTAAGAACGCCAATTTCGTGCAGAATATCGGAAAAAATCTGGCGATCTTCGGTATTGATAATCGATTGTACCGGTGTACCGACAACCTTGATGTTGTGTTTTTCGAGGATTCCCTGTCTGAACAGGTCAACACCGCAATTCAGCGCGGTCTGTCCCCCGAAAGCGAGCAGAATACCGTCAGGTTTCTCCTTTTCGATCACCTTCTCGACAAATGTGGCAGTCACCGGAAGGAAATATATTTTATCGGCAATCTCCTCGGAAGTCTGGATGGTCGCAATATTCGGGTTAATCAGGATCGTATAGACCCCCTCTTCTTTCAGAGCCTTCAGGGCCTGTGAACCTGAATAATCAAATTCTCCGGCTTCCCCGATTTTCAGAGCGCCTGAACCCAGTACGATTACTTTTTTTATAGTTGAGTTGATCATTTATCTGACTTATTTTTTTTTACACTTTCAATGAAATCATCAAACAAAAATTCGGTATCCACCGGGCCGGAAGAGGCTTCAGGATGGAATTGTGTCGAGAAGAACGGTTTCGACCGATGCCGGATCCCTTCATTGGTATTGTCATTCACATTCACAAAAAGTGATTCCCACCCTTCCGGCATCGTTTCTTCGGCAATTGCGAAGCCGTGATTCTGGGAAGTAATGAAACAACGGTTTGTTCCCCGGAGTAAAACCGGTTGATTGTGGCTTCGGTGGCCGTATTTGAGTTTATAGGTTTCTGCTCCCGCAGCCAGCCCCAGCAATTGGTTGCCCAGACAGATTCCCATGATTGGTTTGTCCTGCTGAATGGCGGTTTTGATATGTTTAACGGTGATGTCACACATCGCAGGGTCACCGGGACCATTGGTGAGAAAAAGTCCGTCATAATCCAGCCTGGTGAAATCGTAATCCCAGGGAACCCTGATTACGGTGGTGTTCCGGTTGAGCAGGCAACGGATGATGTTGTTTTTAACACCGCAGTCAACCAGGACAATCCGGTATTCCCCGTCGCCATAGGTTTCAACAGTATCGGTACTGGCGATTGCAACCAGGTTAACCAGGTTGGGATCGAAGAATTCGATCTCCTCACCTTCAAACTCGATTTTGCCCAACAAGGATCCTTTTTCACGCAGAATCTTTGTCAATAGACGGGTATCAATGTCATAAAGTCCCGGAATATGTTGTGATTTAAGCCAGTCACCCAGACTCATCGTCGCATTCCAATGGCTGAATCCTACGGAATAATCAGAGATAATCAGTCCGGTTATATGGATCTTATCCGATTCGAAATGCTTATGAATTCCATTTTCCTTATGATCCTTGGGTACTCCGTAATTCCCGATCAGGGGATAGGTCGAAACCAATATTTGTCCGGTATAGGAGGGATCTGTAAGGCTTTCGGGATAGCCGGTCATTGCAGTATAGAAAACAACCTCACCGGCCACCGATTTTTCATAACCGAACGATTTTCCTTCCAATACTGTTCCATCCTCAAGAATCAGTTTTACTTTTCGCATTATTCGCTTGTTTTTCTCTGGTTAACTTAATATGAACTCTTAATTCTCAAAAAAAATGCGTTTTTACTACCTTTTTATCAGTAGCAAAAACGCATTTTGCCGCGTCTTCTTCATCGATATTCTTAGTTGATGTCGCACAGCTGCAAAAGTAGTTTAATTCTGTGAAACTCGCAAAGGGTTCAATAAAAATTTATAAATATTCACATTGATTTAATAAATAGGGTTAAAATTAAATAAATATGCATTAAAATACTCATAATTGAAAATAAATGCATAAAATTGCACTCTTTAATGGAATAAATATTCATTGAATGATGCACTCATGAAGAATCGGTCACAAAGGATTCAATTGATTAAAAAGATTATATCGGCAGCAGTAATCAGCAGTCAGGATGAGCTGTTGGTTCATTTGCTGGAGCAGGGATGTGATATTACGCAGGCAACGCTTTCGCGCGATCTCAAATCGATGCATGTGGTGAAGGTGAGTGACGATAAAAAAGGATATTTCTACCGGTTGGCTGGAAGTGAAAACCCGGATGACCAGACGACCTCATCAGTTTCACAACGTGATTATATGGCTGACGGGGTGGTTGGCATTGATTTTTCATCAAATCTGGGAGTTATTAAAACCTTGCCGGGTTATGCCAACAGTGTAGCAATCCTGATTGATAAGGTTAATCCGTACGAAATTCTTGGTACAGTGGCCGGAGATGATACCATCCTGCTGATCATGCGGGAGGGAATAGGGCGTAGTGATGTGATTCAGGTATTGAAATCAATTATGCCAAAACTGGAAAGAAAAATTTAATTAAAGTCGAATTCTGAAGTTATGATATTTAAAAAGAAGGAAGATATTCAGCTGAAACCTGAGATCCAGGTGCTGATAGCGGGAGAGGAGCATCTTCGTTTTGTGGATGAAATAAATGATACCATCGAAAAGGCCTCGCTGGAGCGCGGAACCGGAATTGCCCGCCGTTCACATGAATATATCGCCTCCAAAATTTCGGAGGGTAAAGCAATTATTGCCGTCGATGGGGAGAAATTTGCCGGATTTTGTTACGTTGAAACATGGAATGATGCCAAATATGTGGCCAATTCCGGACTGATCGTCCATTGGGATTACCGGGGTCACGGACTTGCCCGCAGTATTAAAATGAAAGCATTTGAGTTGTCGCGCACAAAGTTTCCAAATGCCAAACTTTTTGGTTTGACGACCGGGTTGGCTGTAATGAAAATAAACTCTGAGCTGGGCTACCGTCCTGTTACCTTTTCGGAACTCACAGATGATGAGCAGTTCTGGAAGGGTTGTCAGAGTTGCGTAAATTATGACATCCTGCTTCGGATGAATAAGACCAAGTGTTTGTGCACCGGTATGCTCTATGATCCGGCGTGGGAGGCCAAAAAGCAAAAGCCCAAAACGCCGTTTAAAATCTACAAGGAGTGGCAGGAAAAACGGAAGAATGAAAAACTTTCGTTTTCAGCGATCGACTGGAGAAAAATTATCGTCTTAGGCCGCTAAAATGGAATTGTTCTTGGTCAGGTATAAAATTAGTTATCAATAAAATATTTTCATGAAGGAAAAAGTAGTTCTGGCATTCAGCGGAGGTTTGGATACTTCGTTTTGTGCAATTTATCTGTCGGTTGAAAAGGGAATGGAAGTTCATACGGCTATTGCCAATACCGGGGGATTTTCGAAGGAAGAGTTGGCTCTTATCGAGAAAAAGGCCTATTCATTGGGTGTCAAATCCCATATGACGATTGACGTTACCGAAGAATACTACAGCAAGGGAATCAGGTATATGGTCTATGGCAATGTGCTGCGAAACAATACATACCCGATTTCAGTCAGTTCTGAGCGGATCTTTCAGGCTCTCGCCGTGATTGAATATGCCAAAAGTATCGGGGCAACCCATGTGGCCCACGGAAGTACCGGTGCCGGGAATGACCAGATCCGTTTTGACCTGGCTTTTGAAGTGCTCGCTCCCGAAATTAAAATCATTACTCCAACGCGTGATCTCGAATTGTCCCGTGATGCCGAAATTGATTATCTGCGCAAACATGGCGTGGTTGATAATTTTGAGAAGATGGCCTATTCGGTGAATAAGGGGCTTTGGGGAACCAGCATCGGTGGAAAAGAGACGCTTCAGAGCGACAAAACACTTCCGGAAGAGGCTTATCCTACTCATCTTCAGAAAGAAGGTGAAGAAACCATTACTCTTGAATTCCAAAAAGGTGAGTTAAAAGGTGTGAACGGGAAGGTTTATCCAAATACGGTCGATGCTATCAATGAGACAGAGAAACTCGGTTCTGCCTGGGCTATCGGACGCGACATGCATATTGGGGATACGATCATTGGAATTAAAGGAAGGGTCGGGTTCGAGGCTGCTGCTCCTTTGTTGATTATCAAGGCTCACCAGATGCTCGAAAAACATACGCTGACCAAATGGCAGCAATACTGGAAAGAGCAGCTTGGAAACTGGTATGGGATGTTTTTGCACGAAGCAATGTATCTTGAACCGGTGATGCGCGATATCGAAAAATTCCTCGAAAACAGCCAGGTGAATGTTTCGGGTAAAGTGATCATCAATTTAAGGCCATACCATTTTCAGCTCGTAGGAATTGAATCTGAACATGACCTGATGAAATCCGAATTCGGACAATATGGGGAGATGAATAAAGGATGGACAGCCGATGATGCCAAAGGATTCACCAAAATCCTGGCCAATCAGTTAAAGATCTATCATTCCGTAAATCAAAAATAATGACTCAACCTGGTAAAATCAGGGTCGGGATTGTGGGCGGCGCCGGTTATACAGCCGGTGAATTGATCCGCATATTGCTCTGCCACCCGGCTGCAGATTTAAAATATATCCAAAGCGGAAGCAATAACGGGCAACCCGTTTCTTCCGTCCATACCGATCTCCTTGGGGATACTGATATGGTATTTACCGATATTGATTTTGAAGATACCGATGTGCTGTTTTTATGTTCAGGTCATGGTAAATCAATTGATTATCTCAATAATAACAATATTCCAGGACCGGTCAGGATCATTGATCTGAGTCACGATTTCAGGTTAAAACGGGATGGAAATGATTTTATATACGGTTTGCCTGAACTCAACCGTGAGCAGATCAGGGGTGCTTCCCGGATTGCAAACCCGGGTTGTTTTGCGACGGCAATTCAGCTGGCACTGATTCCACTGGCATCAGCCGGTTTGTTGCTCGATGAGGTTCATATCAATGCGATAACGGGCTCGACCGGAGCAGGTCAGGCACCAACCCGGACCTCCCATTTTAGCTGGAGAGACAACAATCTGTCGGTATACAAGGCCTTTGAACATCAGCATCTTGGTGAAATTTGCCAAAGTCTGCGTCAGGCTCAGCCCGGCTTTGATAAGGATGTGAACTTTATTCCGGTCAGGGGAAATCATACCCGCGGAATATTTGTCACTGCCTATACCCGGTTTGAGGGGTCACTGGCTGAGGCTAACGACCTTTACACTGATTTTTATGCTGGTCATCCGTTTGTTAACGTATCCTCCGAAAACCCGGACATGAAACAGGTGGTCAATACCAATAAGGGGTTGGTTTACCTGGAAAAACACGGCAATAAGCTGATGATCATCTCGTGTATCGATAATTTGCTAAAAGGTGCCTCAGGACAGGCTGTTCAGAATATGAACCTGATGTTCGGATTGGATGAGCGGTGCGGGTTGAATCTGAAGGCGATAGGATTTTAGGGAATGAAGAATTCATGATCGAATAATCTTATTTCTCGCAAAGACGCGAAGTCGCAAAGGTTTATAATTTTAAAAGTAAAATAATTATCAGGCTCTGAAAGCTGACAGCAAAAAGCCAATAGCTGGCAGCCTGCAGCAATAGCCATTGAGCTGGAATATAACCTCCTTTTACCTTCAATAGACGTAGAGATACAACGGTTTATAAATATTAAAAAAATGAAACTATTCGATGTTTACCCCCTCTTCGATATCGTTCCGGTATCGGCAAATGGATGCTATATTACCGATGATCAGGGAACTGAATATCTTGATTTGTACGGCGGGCATGCTGTAATCTCTGTCGGACATACCCATCCTGAGTATGTCAGGAAAATTTCTGACCAGCTTCAGCAGATCGGTTTCTACTCCAATTCGGTAAAGAATCCGATGCAGGAAGAGCTGGCGTTAAAATTAGGGGAACTCTCGGGTTATCCCGATTATTCGCTTTTCTTTTGCAATTCAGGCGCCGAAGCCAACGAGAATGCCCTGAAACTGGCCTCCTTTCATACGGGAAAAGAGCGGATCATCGCGTTTGAAAAGGCATTTCATGGCAGAACCTCCGCCGCGGTTGCCGTAACCGATAATCCCAAAATTATCTCTCCGATCAACAACACGGTAAAGCGGACCTTTCTCCCCTTAAACGATGCGGCACAGCTTGAAGCAGCCCTGCAGCAAGGTGATGTTGCTGCAGTGATCGTGGAAGGGATACAGGGTGTTGGTGGTTGCTGTGTTCCGGAGCCATCGTTCCTGAAAGCCGCCTCCGCGTTATGCAGGAAATATGGCGCTATTTTAATTCTGGATGAGATCCAGTCTGGTTATGGGCGGAGCGGAAAGTTTTTTGCACATCAGTATGCTGACATACGCCCCGATATTATCTCTGTTGCCAAAGGGATGGGAAACGGGTTTCCGATCGGAGGTATCCTGATTAGTCCCAATCTTAAACCATGGTCCGGAATGCTGGGAACAACATTTGGCGGAAATTACCTCGCCTGTGCGGCTGGAATCGCTGTGCTTGACATCATGAAAGCGGAAAATCTGATTGAAAATGCCCGGGAAGTTGGCAGCTATTTATTTTCCAAACTCTCAGCAATTCCACAGATTAAAGACCTGCGCGGTAAAGGATTAATGATTGGGATGGAATTTGATTTTCCAATTGCTTCGATCCGCAAACAACTCCTTTTCGAAGAGAAAATATTTACCGGAGTCACCGGGACTCATGTCATTCGTATCCTTCCTCCTTTAACGCTGAATAAGGTTCAATGTGATCTTTTTATAAAAGCACTCGTAAAGGTGTTGAATTAATTGTAAATTGCGTTTCTCAAAATTGCAAAGTTATTCTCATGGAAATAAAGAATTTAAAAATAGCCATCGTAGGAGGAGGCAACCTGGGACGTTCGGTAGCTGACGGTTTTTTGAAAGCAGGAATCTCAGCTTCGAAAATGACCGTTTCTCGTAGGCGTGTTCAACTGCTTGATGATCTTGCTGCTAAGGGCATCCGCATCGAGCAGGACAATAAAGCTGCCGTTGCATTGGCAGATATGATCATTGTTGCCGTGAAGCCTTACCAGGCAGTTGAGGTGATCACCGAAATCAAACCAATCCTGAATCCGGGACAACTCGTGGTATCGTTGATGACAGGGATCAGCATTGCCCAAATGAAAGAACTCCTGCCATTGGGGGTCATTCCCTTAAGAGTAATGCCAAACACGGCGGTTGCGCTTCAGGAATCGATGACGCTGATCGCAGCTCCCGATTGTTCCCAGCTGCAGCTTGACCTGGTCCAGGAATTATTTGAATCGCTGGGAAAGGTAATCTTCATCAACGAAGAATTGATGGCTGCTGCTACGGTTCTGGGGGCCTGCGGAATTGCGTTTGCCCTTCGTTTCATTCGCGCAGCAATTCAGGGTGGAGTCGAAATAGGCTTTGGCGCAGATGTTGCGCAGCAAATTGTGGCACAGACTGTTAAGGGAGCGTCTGAGCTGATTCTGCAAACAGGCCATCATCCCGAGCAGGAAATTGACAAAGTTACAACTCCCAAAGGGATTACGATCTCCGGTCTGAACGAGATGGAACACCAGGGGTTTTCATCATCTCTGATCAGGGGACTTCTGGTATCGTACAATAAAATAAATAATACTAAATAACCGGTAACCTAATATTTAACACCCGGACCTATGGAAGAACAGATCAGAATTATAGCCGACCGTTTGCGTGAGATGCGTGATGTTTTAGGGATATCCCTGGAGGATGCTGCAGCAACCTGTGACCTAACGAATCAACAATACCAGGAGATTGAAAGTGGACATACCGACATTCCGGTGAGCATTCTTCACCGGATGTCCATAAAATTTAATATCGATCTTACGACATTGCTTACGGGGGAAGAACCTCACATGCATGCCTACACCTTAACCAGGAATGATAAGGGAATTGGGGTAGAACGCCAGAAAGCCTATAAATATCAGGCACTTGCCGGGAATTTTCTGAAGCGTAAAGCCGATCCTTTTATGGTGGTGGTAGAGCCAAAGCCGGATGCAAAGGTAAGTTTCAATGCCCATCCCGGTCAGGAATTCAATTATTTGCTCGAAGGTAAACTGAAATTTTTCATTGGGAAGAAGGAGATGATTCTCGAGCCAGGCGATTCTGTTTATTTTGATTCAGGATTACCGCACGGAATGCTCGCTCTTGATCATAAAACCGCCAGATTTTTAGCTATAATCCTATAATTTTTAGTTTGCATGTTTGAGAAATATTTAAAGAAATCGGCTTTCGAATCCCTCGAAGATTTCAAGCAAAACTTTGAAATAGTTGTTCCTGAGCAATTTAATTTTGCCTACGATGTGGTTGACGAATATGCCCGGACCAGTCCATCCAAAAGAGCAATCAGCTGGGTCAACGATAAGGGTGAAACACACGAATTCTCTTTTGGCGACCTGAAAAAAGCAAGTGACGAAACGGCTTCTTTTTTTCAGTCCCTGGGAATTGGTCGGGGCGACAAGGTGATGATGATTCTGAAAAGACGGTACGAATTCTGGTTTTCCATCCTGGCGTTGCATAAAATTGGGGCAATCGGTATTCCCGCTACCCATCTGCTTACCACCAAAGATTTGGTATACCGGAATAATGCTGCAGGGGTAAAGATGATTATTACGGTTTCGGAACCGGAAATTATACATAGTATCAATGATTCAATAGCTTACTCACCAACGGTTGAAAAACTGGTAACGGTTGGAAATCCAACTCCTGAAGGATGGGTCTCATTCTGTGACGGCAAAAAAAATGCAAAACCTTTCGTGCCGCCTCAGGGTGAAGCGGCTCCCAAGAAGAATGATATTTCGCTCCTGTATTTTACTTCTGGGACTACCGCAAATCCGAAAATGGTGGTTCATGACTTTACCTATCCGCTGGGCCATATTGTTACGGCCAGGTTCTGGCAGAATGTCGAATACAACGGACTCCATTTTACGGTTTCTGATTCCGGCTGGGCAAAATCGGTATGGGGAAAGATCTATGGTCAGTGGCTAGCCGGAGCTGCCGTGTTTGTATACGATTACGAGAAGTTTGTCCCGGATGATATGCTTTCAAAAATCAGTGCCTTCGGGGTAACCAGTTTTTGTGCGCCACCTACCATTTACCGCTACCTGATCAGGGAGGATTTTGCAAAATATGACCTGTCGAAACTCAAGTGGGCCACTGTAGCCGGTGAACCGCTCAATCCCATTGTTTATGATACCTTCAATCAGTTAACGGGCTTGAAGCTTCATGAAGGATTTGGCCAGACCGAGACCACTTTGCAGATTGCAACCTTTCCGTGGATGGAGCCAAAACCCGGATCTATGGGAGTTCCTTCACCCCAGTTCGATGTTCAGCTGATTGATGCGGATAATAAGGAATGTGAAGACGGTGAGGTGGGTCAGATTGTGATCCAGACCGGGAAAAAGGTTCCGGTTGGTTTATTCTCCGGATATTACAGGGATGAAGAAAAGACGGCCTCCTGCCATTACGGGGGACTTTATTACACGGGTGATCTCGCCTGGCGCGATGAAGATGGTTATTACTGGTTTGTCGGGCGTGTGGATGATGTGATTAAATCTTCAGGTTATCGAATCGGTCCGTTTGAAGTGGAAAGTGCGCTGATGACACATCCTGCCGTTGTTGAGTGTGCCGTTACGGGTGCTCCGGATGAAATCCGCGGTCAGGTCGTAAAAGCCACCATCATCCTGGCTCCAGCCTACAGACCAGGCAGTGAAGAGCTGGCAAGGGAGATTCAGGAACATGTTAAAACGGTTACGGCACCCTATAAATATCCGCGGATCGTGGAATTTGTCACTGAATTGCCCAAGACGATCAGCGGAAAAATCCGCAGGGTCGAGATCAGGGAAAAAAGCGAACTTAAGGGGAATTTGGATTAAACCCCGGGAATTAGTTAATTTGATATGTCATTATTATACAATAGAATAGTAGTAAAGGTTGGCAGTAATGTTCTGACACGCGAAGATGGAATGCTTAATGTTGCAAGGATGGGTCATATCGTCGATCAGTTGTCCTTGCTTCGGAAAGAAGGGTTACAGGTGATTCTGGTCACTTCAGGAGCAGTTGCTGCCGGAAGGGCTGAGGTCGAGTTGCAGCGTAAACTTGATCCCGTTTCCAGCCGGCAATTGTGGTCGGCAGTGGGTCAGGTGAAGTTAATTAACCAGTATTCAAACCTTTTCCGCGAAAACGGGATTACCTGTGCCCAGGTTCTGACGACAAAAGAGAACTTCAGTGACCGTCACCATTACCTGAACATGCGCAATTGTATGACCACCCTGCTCGAGAACGATGTGGTGCCGGTTGTCAATGAGAATGACACCATATCAGTAACCGAGCTGATGTTCACCGATAATGATGAATTATCCGGCTTAATTGCTTCGATGATGGATATGGATGCACTTGTTATACTGACCAATGTGGATGGGGTATTTACCGGTTCCCCGGATGCTCCTGAGAGCAGGCTGATCGCCTCGATTAATCTTGGAGAGACTCTTGATGTTGAGGCCATTTCAGGAAAAAAGTCTAACTTTGGAAGGGGAGGAATGCTGACCAAATTTCATATCGCATCCAAACTTGCACACCAGGGGATTGCCGTTCATATCACCAATGGAATTAAAACCAATACACTAACAAATATTTTATTCAAAGATCCTTCAGCGGTTCATACCCATTTTGTCCCTTCAGCAAAGAAATCTACAGGCGTTCGGAAATGGCTGGCCCATTCTGACGATTTTGCAAAAGGGGAGGTGATTATCAATTGCGGGGCAAAAGAGGCGCTTCTTTCAGATCAGGCTGTTAGTCTTCTCCTTATCGGGATTACCAGTGTTACCGGATTCTTCAAGGAGGGAGATATTGTCCGGGTTAAAGATGTTAACGATGAATTAATAGGGCTGGGTAAGGCCTCTTATTCTTCGGATGAAGTGCTTAAAGAGATGGGTGGAAGAGTTTCCAAACCTTTCATTCACTACGATTATTTGTATCTGATTTAAAACTTATTCTATGAATTTCCACCAGCAATTTGAAAATACGTTAAGTGCCAGTCGCGAATTGAATCTTTTAAGTGTCGGAAAGGTTAATGAAATTCTTTTGAAAATTGCGGATGCCGCGGAAAAGAGCACAGCCTTTATCCTACGCGAAAATCAGAAAGACCTCGCCCGCATGGAAGATTCTGATCCTAAATACGACCGGCTCAAACTTAGCGCCGACCGCATCAAAAGCATTGCAGATGACATCCGCAACGTGGCCTTCCTGCCTTCACCCCTCGGAAGGGTACTCTCAGAATCGATAAGGCCAAATGGATTGAAAATAACCAAAGTCACTGTCCCTTTCGGGGTAATCGGAATTGTCTATGAAGCGCGCCCCAATGTCACTTTTGATGTCTTCGCTCTTTGCCTGAAATCGGGAAATGCCTGCGTTTTAAAAGGGGGAAGCGATGCCATTTATTCCAATCAGGCAATTGTGAGCATAATTCATAACGTTTTGGATATTAATAATATAAATAAAAATATTCTAGCTCTTCTTCCGGCTGGCAGGGAAGCAACCACCGAATTGCTCAATGCAAGGGGATATGTTGATCTGATCATCCCACGTGGAAGTCAGGGATTGATAGACTATGTACGGAATCATGCCACAATTCCGGTAATTGAAACCGGTGCCGGGATTTGTCATACCTATTTTGATGAATTTGGGGATCTCACAAAGGGTATCGAAATCATCAATAATGCAAAAACCCGAAGGGTGAGTGTGTGTAATGCCCTCGACTGTCTGATTATCCATGAATCACGCCTTCCTGATCTCCCTGCAATTGCAAAGTTGCTTGCCAAAAGTGCGGTGGAGATTTATGCCGATAAATTTTCGTTTGATGTGCTGGAAGGAAAATATCCCGAACATCTGCTGAAGAATGCTACAGATGAATCGTATGGGACCGAATTTTTATCCTATAAAATGGCCATTAAGACTGTTGCCTCTTTCGATGAAGCTATTACCCATATCGTTAAATACAGCTCAAAGCACAGTGAAGCAATTATTTCGGAGAACAGGAAGAATTGTGATCTGTTCCTTAAAATGGTGGATGCCGCTGCAGTTTATGTCAATGCCAGTACTGCTTTCACCGATGGTGCACAATTTGGTTTAGGGGCTGAAATTGGAATCAGTACCCAGAAGTTGCATGCCCGCGGTCCTATGGCCCTTGAAGAGCTGACGAGTATTAAATGGCTGGTTGAGGGAGAGGGACAAATACGGCCTTAGTATAATGCAAAATGCGAAAAGCAAAGTGGAAAATGCAAAGTTTTCATTCAATGGTTATTACCGGACCATCGGTTTTGGAAACAGTTGAATTAGAAGCTTCTGGATATATAAAAAATGAATGGAATTTTAGTTATAAACGAATATGCGACACTTTACCTCTGTTTTCGACCTTCCTGATTTAGCCAATGCATTAAAAATGGCCCGTGAAATCAAAAGTAATCCGTTTGGTTTTCAGCATCTTGGAAAGAATAAAACCATGGTGTTGATTTTCTTCAATTCTAGCCTCCGTACCCGGTTAAGTACGCAAAAGGCAGCGATGAATCTGGGAATGAATACGATGGTCCTCAACGTGAATCAGGATGGATGGCGTATGGAGAGTGAGTTGGGTGTAATCATGGATGGTGATAAACCTGAACATTTGCGTGAGGCTATTCCTGTCATCGGAAGATTTTGCGATATCATCGGTGTCAGGGCTTTTGCAGATTTTGAAAGCAGGGAAGATGATTATGCCGAAAAGATCCTGTATCAGTTTATCGAATTTTCAGGAGTGCCGGTTGTGAGTATGGAAGCTGCCACCAGGCACCCGCTGCAAAGTTTTGCCGATCTGCTGACCATCGAAGAATACAAGACGAAACCCCGCCCAAAGGTTGTAATGAGCTGGGCGCCGCATCCAAAGGTTCTTCCACAGGCAGTGCCTAACTCATTTGTCGAATGGATTCGCCAGACCGATTATGAGTTTGTGGTTACACATCCCAAAGGGTATGAGCTCAGTCCTGTCTTTATGGGTGATCTTAAGGTGGAATATGATCAGGATAAAGCCTTCGAAGGTGCCGACTTTATTTATGCCAAAAACTGGTCGTCCTATACCGAGTATGGTGAAATCCTGTCGAGGGATATGAGCTGGACGGTCAACGCCGAAAAGATGGCGCTGACCGATCATGCAAAGTTCATGCATTGTCTTCCGGTTCGGCGAAATATGATTGTAACTGATGAAGTTCTTGACGGACCTTCTTCTATTGTAGTTGACGAAGCGGAAAATCGTGTATATTCGGCCCAGACAGTTTTAAAAATGATTTTGGAAGGGTAGTATGAGAGAACATTTGATAATCATTAAGGTAGGTGGACAGATCGTCGAAGAGGAAGTATCCCTTCGCTCCCTGTTAAAGGACTTTTCACGCATAGCCGGTGGCAAAATTCTGGTTCATGGAGGTGGAAAGAGTGCAACGGCATTGTCTGAAAAACTGGGAATCGAAACCAAAATGGTGGAAGGCCGCCGTATAACGGATGCTGAAACCCTGAAAATTGCCACGATGGTCTACGCCGGGTTAGTGAATAAAAATATTGTGGCCGGTTTACAGGCTTTGGGGAATAATGCGATCGGGCTTTGTGGTGCCGATCTCGATATTATCAGGGCTGTCAAGCGCCCGGTCGGTGCTGTTGATTATGGCTTTGTCGGAGATATCAACTGGGTAAATGCTCAGGCAATATACGATTTGATCGAAAACGGGGCTGTTCCTGTGATCGCACCCATCACCCATGACGGAAAGGGTTCGCTGTTGAATACCAATGCGGACAATATCGCGTCGGAATTAGCGACCACATTATGCGGGAAGTATGAACTGAGATTGATATACTGTTTTGAAAAACAGGGTGTTCTGTCTAACGAGCATGACGATAAATCAATAATCCCTGAAATTGATCCCGCCTTATTTGAAGAGCTTAAAGTGAAGGGAGTAGTTTCAGGTGGGATGATCCCTAAACTTGAGAGTGGATTTAATGCATTGCGGCGGGGTGTTAGTGCTGTGGTAATTACCAATGCACAAGGCATTTCCGGTGGATTAAGGGGAACAAGGTTAGTACTCTGATCTATGCAGAAAGAGATAATCATATCCGATAGTATTGAGCTGCTCAAGGCGATGATCGAAATCCCTTCGTTAAGCAGGGAGGAAAATGAGGTTGTTGATTACCTGGAAGAGAAATTCAGGTTATGGGGTCTGTCCTTTGAACGAAGCGGAAATAATATCTGGATTCTTAGCTCTCACTGGTCTGAATCGAAGCCCGTCATTCTGTTTAACTCCCATGTAGATACCGTTCGTTCAGGAAAAGGTTGGACTTACGAACCCTTTAAAGCAACCGTTGAGGACGACAGGCTGACCGGACTTGGAAGTAACGACGCCGGAGCATCAGTCGTCGCTTTGCTCGGAGCTTTCCGCTATTTTTACAATACCGAAAATCTTCCCTATAACCTGATCTTCTGTGCCAGCGCCGAAGAGGAGATTTCCGGTCCAAATGGGGTGGCCTCTGTGCTCGATCAGCTGGGTAAAATTGATCTGGCAATTGTTGGTGAGCCCACGCAAATGCATGTGGCTATTGCCGAAAAAGGGTTAATAGTCCTCGATTGTGAAGCAAAAGGAAAAGCAGGTCATGCAGCCCGAAATGAAGGGGTTAATGCCATTTATAAAGCGATTAAGGATATTCAGATTCTGGAACAATACCGGTTTCCAATGGAGTCCCCCTTACTGGGACCGGTGAAAATGACTGTCACTCAGATTGAAGCCGGGGCGCAGCATAACGTGGTACCTGATTCCTGCCGTTTTGTTATCGATGTGCGAACCAATGAGTTCTATTCAAATGATGAGGCTTATCAGGTTATTGCCGGGCTGATCGAAGCGGATGTCCGCCCCCGCTCATTCAGACTCAACTCTTCAGGAATCAGTCCGAATCACCCCCTTGTTAAGCGGGCTGTCGAAATGGGATTAAATACCTATGGGTCACCGACTACATCCGATCAGGCAGTAATCCCCTATCCATCAGTCAAAATGGGGCCGGGTGATTCTGCACGCTCCCATACGGCCAACGAATATATTTTGATTTCTGAAATCAGAGGGGGAATTGAAACCTATATCAGACTGCTTGAAGGGCTGAAATTTTAGGGCTTTAGTCTGACAATTAATTTAAATTTAACATTTCAACGCTCCAACAGGTTGATTGAATCTGATTTTTGCTTAATATTGCAAAAGCAAAATAAATATGACAAAGCTCAGCATTTATACCGGACATCATCTTCATCACTTACCTTAAGGTGAGCTTGTGTTGGTGTGTCCATAATCATATGACCAAAACTCAGGCTTACCTTATCAATCAGGTGGGCCTTTTTTAATTTTATAATAATGGATTCGATTTTAAGAATTGCTGTACAGACCAAGGGTCGTTTAAACGAGGATTCAATGTCTTTGCTCTCTGAGACTGGCATCAAATTAGTTTCAAGCAGCCGGAGATTGATCTCTGCCGCCAAAAATTTCCCGCTGGAGGCACTGTTTTTACGCGATGACGATATCCCACAATGTGTTGCAGATGGAGTCGCTGATATCGGAATAGTCGGCAAGAATGAGGTGATGGAACAGCAGCAAAAGGTGGAGATTGTTAAACATTTGGGATTCAGCAAGTGCAGACTATCCCTGGCAATCCCAAAAGATGAACAGTTTCAGAATCTTGAATGGTTAGCAGGGAAAAAGATTGCCACCTCTTATCCACGAATATTGAAAGAGTTTCTGGCTGAAAATAAATTGGCGGCTAATATCCACTTTATTGCCGGATCGGTTGAGATTGCCCCCGGAATCGGTCTTTCAGATGCTATATTTGATATTGTAAGCTCCGGAAGTACCTTGGTAAGCAACAGGTTAAAGGAGGTGCATACCATTATGGATTCGGAAGCTGTTTTGGTTGCAACTCCCAATCTTTCAATTGAAAAGCAAGTTATTCTGGATGAATTGATCTTCCGGATTGAAGCTGTTGAAAAGGGAAGAGGTAAAAAGTACATTATGCTCAATGCACCGAATGATAAACTCGATCAGATTATTAAAGTTCTCCCTGGAATGACTTCACCTACAATCATGCCTTTGGCAAAACCGGGATGGAGTTCATTGCACTCGGTAATCAACGAAAGTGAGTTCTGGGTAGTTATCGGAAACCTGAAAAAGAACGGCGCTGAAGGCATTTTGGTTCTCCCGATTGAGAAAATGATTTTATAAATTCTATTGCCATGCAAATCTACCGTTATCCGCTGTTTAATTCGTGGCCGGAAATTACCAAACGTCCTACTGCTGATTTTCTTGAAAAAATTGAAACGGTTAGTAAAGTGATGTCTAAAATCCGAGCCGAAGGTGATACCGCTGTCCGCAAATTCACCCTTCAGTTTGATCTGGTCGATCTTGCCGGATATAAAGTTTCTGCCGAAGAAATTGTTGAGGCAGGTGAGAAACTTGATCCAAAACTTAAAAATGCGATTCACATTGCAGCACAAAATATTGATGCATTTCACATTGCCCAGAAATCGGCTTTTCGGGTTATAGAGACCATGCCCGGTGTGAAATGCTGGCAAAAATCGGTACCCATTGAAAAAGTTGGGTTGTATATTCCCGGTGGTTCAGCCCCATTATTCTCTACCGTATTAATGTTGGGAATCCCGGCCATGATTGCGGGTTGCCGGAATGTCCTCCTTTGCACGCCCCCGGACCGGAACGGGAAGATCCATCCGGCAATCCTTTTTGCGGCATCGGTCTGCCATATTACCGAAATCTATAAAGTGGGAGGAATGCAGGCGATTGGTGCCATGGCCTATGGTACTGAAACAGTTCCAAAGGTTGATAAGATTTTTGGTCCCGGCAATTCCTGGGTGACTGCAGCCAAGCAGTTTGTTTCCAATTCGGAATGTGCCATTGATATGCCTGCCGGTCCTTCAGAAGTAGCTGTGATGGCTGACGAAACAGCGAATCCTGCTTTTGTGGGGGCTGACCTGCTTTCTCAGGCTGAGCATGGCCCCGATAGTCAGGTTATCCTGGTAACCACCGAAGAACAGTTAATTAGAGATGTTATCAAGGTGATGGGAAAACAGATTAAAACCCTGCCAAGATCTGAAATAGCGGCTAAAGCGCTCGAAAACAGCCGCGCGATACTCGTGAAGGATGTTGAAGAGATGCTCGCGCTGATTAATTACTATGCACCTGAACATTTGATCATTGCCACAAAAGAGGCTGCAAATCTTGCCGAAAGAATTGTCAATGCAGGATCTGTCTTTATCGGAAACTACACGCCTGAATGTGCCGGAGATTATGCTTCAGGGACTAATCATACCCTCCCCACCAATGGATGGGCAAAATCATTCAGCGGTATCGGATTGGACAGTTTCTGCAAGAAAATAACTTTCCAGGAGATCAGCAGTGAAGGAATTAAAAACCTTGGACCGGTGATTGAAGAGATGGCCCAGGCAGAACAGTTGTTTGCTCATAAGAATGCCGCAACACTGAGGATTAAAGATGCAAAGTAACCCACTGATTTAAGATCAACTTAAATGAACAAATTCCGGATCTTTGATTTTTTATTCATCATTATTTGTGGAGCAATCTTCACCGTGATTATCCGGTGGGGAAATCAGAAACTCCTTTCACAGTTTTCAGTTGTTCTTGCGATAACGGCCTATTTTATTGGAAAATATACCGGGCGCAAAGAATCAAAAAAGCAGGATTAAGATATGAATTTCGATTTTGACAGATTATTACGCGGGAATATCCGCAACCTGAAACCCTATTCCAGTGCAAGGGATGAATTTTCGGGTGAGGCTGCAGTATTTCTGGATGCCAACGAAAATCCGTATAATTCCCCATGGAACCGGTATCCCGATCCGCACCAGCGAATACTGAAGGAGAAGGTGGGCGAAATTAAGCATGTCCCGACAGAGAAAATCTTTTTGGGTAACGGAAGCGATGAACCCATCGATCTGCTGTTTCGTGCCTTTTGCGAACCGGCGAAAGATAATGTTGTGTCAATAAATCCAACCTACGGAATGTACAAGGTGGCTGCCGATACCAATAACATATCCGTTAATCTTGTTCCGCTGACAGCGGACTTTGAGCTGGATGCCGGATCTGTACTGGCTGCAGTAACTCCCGAAACCAAGATTATTTTTCTGTGTTCCCCCAACAATCCTACGGGAAATGCCCTTGATAACAGTGGTATATTGCAAATAATCAATAATTTTAATGGCCTTGTCGTAGTTGATGAAGCCTATATTGATTTTTGCGCTGAAAAGTCGTTGCTTCCTAATCTGGATAAATATCCCAACCTGGTTATTCTTCAAACCTTTTCAAAAGCTTGGGGAATGGCCGGCCTCCGGCTTGGAATGTCATTTGCCTCTGAAAAGATCATTGAGGTGTTAAGCCGGATTAAATATCCCTATAACCTCAATATTCTGACTCAGCAAAAAGGGCTTGAACTACTTGCCGGTGAGCAGCTTAAAAATGAGTGGGTAAGTATAATACTAAAGGAACGGGAGAAGATGATCCGGAATTTATTAACTTATCCCTTTGTGATAAAGGTGTTTCCGACAGATGCAAACTTCGTGCTGGTTCATGTGCACGATCCACGGGGTATTTACAATTACCTGGTTGAAGAGAAAATTATTGTTCGTGATCGTTCTTCAATTGCGCTTTGTGAAGGGTGCCTGCGAATCAGTATCGGCTCCCCCGGGGAAAACGCAACTTTAATGGAGGCATTTGATCAATTGATTTAGATTTTAAACAAGCTGAAGATTCAGACCCGAAACGTCAGAAGAGGTATAAAAAATATTCACAAAGCCCAACTTTTCCGGCGGCGATTTCGTATCTTTAATAGATTGGAATCTCAAAAATCACCCTTAATGGCGGGCTTCAGGTAAATAACAGTATTCATGAAGAAGATTCTTTTTATAGATCGTGACGGAACTTTGATCGTGGAGCCAACCAGCGATATGCAGGTTGATTCACTCGATAAACTCGAATTTATACCGGGCGTATTCCGAAACCTTTACAATATTCAAAAACTGATCGATTTTGAATTGGTTATTGTTTCCAATCAGGATGGACTGGGAACATCCTCCTATCCGGAGGAGACTTTCTGGCCTGCCCATCAAATGATGCTTAAAGCCTTTGAAAATGAAGGGGTTACTTTCAGTAAAATCCATATTGATCCCACCTTTCCCGAAGAAAACTCTCCTAATCGTAAACCGGGCATTGGAATGCTGAACGAGTATTTTTCTCCGGAATATGATCTTGCAGGTTCCTTCGTGATTGGTGACCGGGTTACAGACATCCAGCTGGCCAAAAACCTGGGGGCAAAGGGAATCTTTTTTGTTCCCGAAGAACAGGTCAGTAAGCTCAAGGATAGTGGATTGGAGGACCATTGTGTCCTCGCCACCGATCAGTGGGAAACTATTTTTAATTTCCTGGTTATCGGGGAGCGGTCGGCTATTGTAAGCCGGAAAACCGCCGAGACAGATATTTTTGTTGAGTTAAAATTGGACGGTACAGGAAAATGTGATATCCACACCGGACTCTCATTTTTTGACCATATGCTCGACCAGATCGGGCGCCATTCGGGATGTGACCTGACAATCAAAGTGAATGGTGACCTCCATGTTGATGAGCATCATACGATCGAAGATACAGGGATAGCCCTTGGTGAAGCGATCCGGAAAGCACTGGGTGACAAGCGGGGAATTGAAAGATACGGGTATTGCCTGCCTATGGATGATTGTCTGGCACAGGTCGCTCTCGATTTTGGCGGGAGACCGTGGATTGTCTGGAAAGCAGAATTTAACCGCGAGAAAGTTGGGGATATGCCTACCGAGATGTTCTTTCATTTCTTCAAATCACTCTCAGATTCGGCCCTGGCAAACCTGAATATTCAGGCCGAAGGGACCAATGAACATCATAAGATTGAAGGGATCTTTAAGGCATTTGCGCGTGCACTGAAAATGGCTATCCGTAAGGATCCGTTCGTTAAGTCCCTTCCAAGTACCAAAGGGGTTCTTTAAAAGCGATAATGAAGGAGAAACGATTATTCAATATAAACATTAAAACCTTAGGTATGCAATCGATTCGCAAAGAGACCGAAATTAGAAACACTGCTATTTTACTCATATATTGCCCCGATAAACAGGGAATTTTGGCTGCAGTAACCGAATTTTTAAATGAGAACCGCGGAAATATTATATACCTCGATCAGCATGTTGATCATGAGGAAGGGCTATTTTATATGCGTGTTGAATGGGAACTGGAAAAATTTGCCATCCCCCGGGAGAAAATTTCGGATTACTTTGAGACCCTCATTGCCCGAAAGTTTTCAATGAAATATGCGCTCCATTTTTCAGACAGGAAGCCGAGAATGGCAGTCTTTGTTTCGAAGATGTCCCATTGTCTTTTTGATATCCTGTCACGATATACCGCCGGTGATTGGGAGACTGAAATCCCCCTGATTATCAGTAATCATGAAACACTTAAACCTGTTGCACAACGGTTTGGAATCGATTTTGTGCTTATTGAAAAGAATAATTCCAATAAAGCTGAGCAGGAGGTACGCGAGATCGAAATTCTAAAGCAGTACGACATTGACTTTGTTGTGCTGGCCAGGTATATGCAGGTGTTGTCAGATCAGTTTGTTACTAATTATCCGAATCGCATTATCAATATTCATCACTCGTTTTTACCGGCTTTTGCAGGAGCAAAACCTTATCATGCAGCTCATGCACGGGGCGTGAAAATTATCGGGGCGACCAGTCATTATGTTACCGCAGATCTCGATGCCGGTCCAATCATAGCCCAGGATGTCGTCCGGATTTCCCATATCGATAATGTGGAAAGTCTGATCCGGAAGGGGAGGGATCTTGAAAAAATAGTCCTGAGTGAGGCTGTTTACAAACATCTTCAACGAAAAATACTGGTATATAACAACAGAACTGTCGTTTTTAACTAAAAGCAAAATAAAATGAAGAGCCTTTTTCGAAATCACAGGATTGCCGCTTTGGTGGGAATTTTGATTTTCACCAATGCTTTTGGTCAATCAGGAATAGAAATTCCAAAGCAGGATATTCCTGAAGAGTATGAATTTACGGCTAAAATTGGGGACAAGATTCCCGATTTTACCCTGACCCTTTCAAACGGGAAAAAGATATCCTCCAAAGACTGGAGAGGAAAGGTGGTTATGCTGCAGTTTACGGCCAGCTGGTGTGGTGTTTGCCGAAAGGAAATACCACACATTCAGCAGGATATTTGGGTTAAGAATAAACGTAATTCCAATTTCCTGCTGTTTGGCGTGGATCGCGACGAACCATTGGAGAAGGTCAGACAGTACCAAAAGGAGATGAATATTTCTTATCCGCTGGCAATCGATCCGAATGCCGATATTTTTGGTCTGTTCGCTGACAAACGGGCGGGAGTAACCCGGAATGTGATCATCAATCGCGAAGGCAAGATCGTTTTTATGACAAGATTATTTAAAGAGCGGGAATTCAGGGAGATGGTCAGGATTATTGGGGTGCTTTTAAAATAAATTCAAATAGCTAACAATTTTAAATGAAGGTTGTAATTATTAAATACAATGCCGGAAATATCCGGTCGGTAGACTTTGCACTTCAGCGGCTTGGTGTTTCTGCGTTGATTACCGATGATCATGATGAAATCAGAAGCGCCGACAGGGTTATTTTCCCGGGAGTAGGAGAGGCTTCAACTACAATGAGTTATCTGACAACGCATAAGCTTGATACATTGATCTGCGATCTTAAGCAGCCGGTTCTGGGGGTATGCCTTGGTCTGCAACTAATGTGTACCCATTCCGAAGAGGGTGACACCACCTGTCTTGGGATATTTCCTGAAAAGGTCAGAAAATTTGAGCTCCTTTCCACCGATTCAGCTTCGTTTAAGATTCCGCATATGGGCTGGAACAGTGTCTCTGATTTAAAAACCCCGCTTTTCTCCGGGATCAGTGATGAAGACTATTTTTATTTTGTCCATTCCTTTTATGCCACTGCCGGACCCGATACCGCGGCAATCTGCGATTATCTGGTCCCGTTTAGTGCCGCTCTTCAGCGCGATAATTTTTATGCCACTCAATTCCATCCTGAAAAAAGCGGGGCGACCGGTGCAAAAATCCTCAGAAACTTTATAAATCTAAACGTTTGAAAAATAACAGCATTGAAATTATACCAGCTATTGATATTATCGATGGTAAATGTGTTCGTTTGAGCCAGGGGGATTATGGCCGCAAGACGATTTACAATGAAAATCCGCTTGAGGTGGCCAAAATGTTTGAGGATGCCGGACTGAAACGGCTTCATCTGGTTGACCTGGACGGAGCAAAGGCTCATCACATTGTAAATCAAAATGTTTTAAAAAATATTGCTTTAAGTACCAAATTGATAGTCGATTTTGGGGGCGGACTCAAATCGGATGAAGACCTTAAAATTGCCTTCGACTCGGGAGCTTCAATGGTTACCGGCGGAAGTATTGCGGTTAATTCGCCTGAGACATTCATGAAATGGATCGAAAAATACGGGGCTGAACGGATAATCCTGGGCGCTGATGCCAAAAACGAAATGATTGCTGTTGCAGGGTGGAGGGAGAGTACAGAATCGGACATCTTCTCTTTTATCAACACATGGCATGCTGCCGGCATCCGGAAAATTATCAGTACCGATATCAGTCGTGACGGGATGCTGGAAGGGGCGGCAACTGAGCTCTACCGGAAGATTCTTCTGGCAGTACCTGGAACTTACCTGATTGCCAGTGGCGGAGTAAGTTCGATGGCAGATATCCTTGAACTGCAGGAGGCCGGAATTCCGGCCGTAATAACCGGGAAGGCAATCTATGAAGGACGGATTTTAATGAAAGAGATTGAGCAATTTATTTGTTAATTTATTTGCATGAAAACCTGACACCCGGCTCCTGATATATTTGGAACTCTATTTAACATGGTTACCAACAGAAACAACTTAAACAATAGAAACATCAGCAATGCTCGCAAAACGAATCATACCATGCCTCGATATCCGGGACGGACAAACCGTGAAAGGGGTTAATTTTGTAAACATCATTAATGTGGGTGACCCGGTTGAACTCGGAAAGCTTTACGCCGAACAGGGTGCCGATGAGCTGGTGTTCCTCGATATTACCGCTACCCATGAGGGCCGCAAAACATTTGTGGAACTGGTAAAACGAATCGCTCTGAATCTCGATATCCCGTTTACTGTTGGGGGTGGAATCAGCGAAATCCGCGATGCCGAAGCGCTTTTGGGGGCCGGTGCGGATAAGATTTCAATCAATTCTTCCGCAGTGAGGAATCCACAACTTATTGACGATCTGGCCCGCAATTTTGGAAGTCAGTTTGTCGTAGTTGCTATTGATGCACGCGAAGCTAATGATTATTGGACTGTTACAGTTAATGGCGGTCGAATCCCTACCAATAAGGAGCTGTTTACCTGGGCAAAAGAGGCTGAGAACCGCGGGGCGGGTGAAATTCTGTTCACCTCCATGAACCACGATGGCACCAAAAACGGTTTTGCCAATAACGAACTGGCAAAATTATCCGATAATTTAACCATTCCACTGATTGCCTCCGGAGGTGCAGGAAGTATGGAACATTTCGCGGATGTATTTACTCTGGGAAAGGCAGACGCAGGCCTCGCCGCGAGTATTTTCCATTTTCACGAAATTGCCATTCCCGATCTAAAGCACTACCTTCGCGGTCGCGGGATTTGCGTGAGGTAGTCCAATGAAAGACTGAAACCCGCTCAATGGAATATATGGGTTTATGCAGTAGATGCAGAGCCGCAAAGCAAAATTTGATAGAATTACTTTATGAAACTTAATTTTTCTAAACTGGCAGGTGATCTGGTTCCTGCTGTTATTCAGGACAATACAACAGGCAAGGTTTTAATGCTTGGATTTATGAATAAAGAGGCTTATGATAAGACAGTTGCCACAAACCTGGTGACCTTCTTTAGCAGGACCAAAAACAGGCTCTGGACAAAAGGGGAAGAGTCGGGCAATTTTTTGAATGTGGTCTCAATCCAGTCCGATTGCGATGAAGATACGCTGCTGATTAAGGTGAATCCGGTCGGACCGGTTTGTCATAAAGGAACCGATACCTGTTGGGGCGAACAGAATAAGACCGATGATATTCAGTTTCTCAAGCAATTGCAGGATTTTATTGAACAACGCAGGAAGGAAATGCCTAAGGGCTCCTATACCACCTCGCTTTTTGAAGACGGACTCTCACGCATGGCTCAGAAAGTCGGAGAAGAGGCCATAGAAACGGTGATCGAAGCGATGGCCAATAACGATGAACGGTTACTTTACGAAGCCTCTGATCTTGTTTATCATCTTATTGTGCTTCTTTCATATAAGGGTCTTGGCATTGAAGATATCGCCCGCGAATTGAAAAAAAGGCATAAATAAAGTCAGATAAATAAAACCATGAGGATAAGATATTCAATACTGATCGCGGAGATTTTATGCTATGGTTTTATGGCTTCAGCAGCAATGGCTTCCAAAAAAGTCATTGTAACACAGAAAGATAAATCAATCCTTAAGCAAGAATTCGATAAATTTTCAAATCAGCGCGACTTATCTGTCGGAGCTCTGATGTTAAGGATTGGATTGGATTTTGTAGGTACACCTTATGTGACCAAAACGCTTGATCTGAATCCAGAAGAAAACCTGGTCGTAAACCTTCGCGAATTTGACTGCACCACCTTTGTTGAGAGTTGCCTGGCAATTGCCCTTTCACTCAAAAACGGGCAACCGGATTACAATCAATATATTGCTCAACTCGAAAGAGTAAGGTACCGAAATGGCCGTTTGGAGGGCTATACCAGCCGGTTGCACTATTTCAGTGAGTGGATCACCGATAATGAGAACAAGGGAGTCGTTAAAGATGTGACGGCCGGACTGGGTGGTATCGGTCATCCGGTTTTACTTAATTTCATGGGTAATCATCCCGATTTTTATCCCCAGCTTAAAGCCGATCCATCCCAAATTGTCCGGCTAAGACAAATTGAGAAAAAGATCTCTGCACATCCGTTTTATTTTATTCCAAAGGAAAAGATCGCTGATCATGAACCTGAAATGATGGATGGTGATATTGTTGCTCTTACTACAAAAATACCTGGGCTGGATGTATCGCATCTGGGACTGATCAGCAAAAAGAACGGGGTCGTTTTCCTTCTGAATGCCTCATCAGCGGATGGCCGAGTTGAAATAACCCGGTTACCGCTCGTTGAATACCTCAAAGGGCTGAAAAACGTCACAGGAATCTTCGTCGTCCGAACAAAATAGGCGGTTTCTGCTCCTTTAAAGCCATCTCCCGTGAATTAACCTTTTATTAATGTACTTATGAATGCCTGATACCGGATAGAGTTGTAATCTTGTATCGTATTTAAAATAAAGACATAAGATGGATATTATTTCACAATTGAATAAACGTTATGCAACAAAGGCATTCGATTCTTCCAAAAAGATTTCGAAGGCTGATATGGAAAAATTACTTGAAGCAATCAGACTTTCTGCTTCCTCTTTTGGATTACAACCGTATAAAATTTTGGTCGTAGAAGATCCTGAAATCAGGTCTGAGCTGCGTAAAGCCGCCTGGAATCAACCTCAGATTACAGATGCATCGGCTTTGCTTATTTTTGCGGCAAATGCTGAAACCAATGAAAAGACAATTGATGATTACGTATCACTGGTTGCCGAGACGCGAAACCTGCCACTGGAAAGTCTTGGCGGTTTTGGGGATATGATGAAAGGTTCATTAAACAGGATGAATCATGAACAGGTTGAAACCTGGGTGAGCAAACAGGCTTATATTGCCCTTGGATTTGGTCTGGTCTCCTCTGCGGTTCTGGGAATTGATACCTGCCCGATGGAAGGGTTTAATGCTGCTGAATTTGACCGGATTCTGGATATTGATAAATTGGGGTTGAAGTCAAAGATCGTTTTGGCAGTCGGTTATCGTGCTTCAGACGACAAGTACCAGTATCTCCCTAAGGTGCGAAAGAACCCGGAAGATTTATTTATAAAGTTCTAATAAAAAAGACCGGTTTGCGAACCGGTCTTTTTTATTAGATTCTCCCTTGCGGCTTATTTGTCCATGACATATTTATGAATCCGCTTTGCGGCATCACGACCTGAGCGGATTGCCCATACCACAAGGCTCGCGCCCCTTGTTGCATCACCGCCTACGAATATTTTATCGAGGTTTGTGGCGTTATCGATTGATTTGACATTCCCGCGCTCATCATATTCAACCCCTAATTCATCCAGTAATCCCTTATGTGAAGGTGACAGGAAGCCCATCGAAAGCAATACAAGGTCTGCTTCAATCACTTCAATAGTCTCCGGAATCTCTTTCATGATCATCCGTCCGTTTTCCCGGATCCATTCCACCTGAACGACCTCAACGCCTGTAAGAACGCCATCGGTACCTATAAATCTTTTGGTCGCAAGGTTCCATCTTCTTTCACAACCTTCAAGGTGCGAACTCGAAGTCCGGAGCGTATTGGGCCAGTAAGGCCAGGGATTATCTCCGGTCCTTTTAACCGGCGGTTTTGAAAGGATCTCGATCTGTGTAACGGAAGCAGCTTTTTGCCGGATTGAGGTACCTACGCAATCTGAACCCGTATCTCCGCCACCAATTACCAATACTTTTTTGTCTTTGGCTGACAGACGTTCATTTTCCGGAATCAGCTGGCCGCTGATCACTTTGTTTTGCTGACGAAGGAATTCCATCGCAAAATAAATACCCTTTTGATTTCGCCCCTCAGCGGGCAAATCGCGGGGTTCCATGGCACCACAGGCAAGACATACGGCATCGAAATCCTTGATTAACTTATTGGCCGGATAATCAACCCCAACTTTTGTGTTAACCTTAAATGCGATTCCCTCTTTTTCGAATAGATTGATACGTCTGTCGATCACAGTCTTGTTTAATTTGAAATCGGGAATGCCATAGCGGAGTAATCCTCCGACCTTGTCATCCTGCTCAAATACAGTAACCGAATGTCCGGCTTTGTTAAGGAGGTCGGCAGTTGAGAGTCCTGCAGGTCCGGAGCCGATAACCGCAATTTTCTTTCCCGTTCTTTTGGCCGGGATCTGCTCTACAACATGACCCAGATCGAATGCTTTTTCGACAATCGAGCATTCGTTTTCGCGAATAGTTACTGCTTCCTCGTGAATCGCCAGGACGCATGATTTCTCGCACGGTGCAGGGCAGACACGACCAGTGAACTCCGGAAAGCTATTGGTGGCAGAGAGCAAGTCGTAGGCTTCTTCCCATTTACCGCGGTAAACTGCATCCTGCCATTCTGGAATATTGCTTTCTACCGGACAGGAACTGTGACAGAAAGGGATTCCGCAATCCATACACCTCGAAGCCTGATCCTTGCGATCGCTTTCGTTAAGTGTCTGTTCAACTTCACCATAATCAAATACCCGTTCATTGACGGGGCGGTAACCACCCTCTTTCCGTTCTATTTCGATAAAACCTTTTGGATTTCCCATTTTTTTAAAACTTTAATCGTTGTTCGTGTTAAACGTTTCTTTAATTTACTCTCTTCTGTCAGGGGCATCTTCGGCCATTTCAAGCTTCCGCTTCACCTCTTTTAGTTTCTGCTCGTTCAACACTTTTTTGTATTCCAGAGGAATAACCTTAACAAATTTAGGAAGGTATTCTTCCCAGTTGGTAAGCACCTTTCCGGCAAGCGGACTTTGCGTATAGAGCAGGTGTTTACCGATCATATCCTGTAACTCTGAAATATCAGCCTTATCTTCTACCGGACCCAGTTCAACGAGCCCTTTATTGCAGAAATACTCAAAATCACCATTTTCATCCAGTACATAGGCTATACCTCCGCTCATTCCCGCGGCAAAATTCCTTCCGGTAGTACCAAGCACTACGGTGCGTCCTCCGGTCATATATTCACAGCAATGATCGCCCGATCCTTCTACCACCGCTTTGGCTCCCGAATTCCGGACGCAGAAACGTTCTCCTGCAACTCCCTGAATATAAACATCCCCGCTGGTAGCGCCGTAAAGGGTTGTATTTCCTACAATAATATTCTTATCGGGCGCAAAAGTTGAACCATTCGGTGGAACGACAATGATTCTACCTCCCGAAAGACCTTTCCCCAGGTAATCATTGGCGTCTCCCTCGAGTCTGAAATTTACCCCTTTCACCAGGAACGCGCCGAAACTCTGACCCGCTGTTCCACTGAACGTGCAATTGATTGTATCTTTAGGTAAACCCTCTTCTCCATATCTTTTGGAAATTTGCCCTGAAAGCATAGCTCCAACTGTACGCATCGCATTATGAATTTTATAAGCAAGCCAAACTTTTTCACCGCCCTTGATCGCCTTGTTGGCATCACGGATCAATGTTTTGTCAATAACGTCGTCCAGATTCTTGGTATTGGGATGGGTATTGCGAATTGGATTTAACCGTGCTTCTTCGGGAAGATTCAGAAATTTCGATAAATCGACATTTTTCATCTTCCAGTTGGTCACTGCATGATTTTGTTCCAGTAAGTCCACACGTCCCACTAAGTCGTCAAATTTGCGGACTCCTATTTCAGCCATGTATTCCCGGATTTCCTCCGCAATAAATGTGAAATAGTTGATTACATATTGGGACCTTCCCAGGAACCGTTTTCTAAGCGTCTTATTTTGGGTGGCTACGCCGGCAGGACAGGTGTTCAGGTGACACTTACGCATCATAATACATCCTAATGAAATCAAGGCACCGGTGGCAAATCCAAACTCTTCGGCTCCCAGCATACCCATGATAACCACATCCCGACCTGTTTTTAACTGACCGTCAACCTGGAGCTTAACCCTTCCGCGAAGGTTATTCATCACGAGAGTCTGCTGTGTTTCAGCGATTCCGAATTCAGCAGGTAACCCGGCATGCTTGATTGAACTGGCCGGTGAAGCTCCCGTACCACCTTCGCATCCGCTTATGATAATGATATCCGAAAATCCTTTGGCAACCCCGGCTGCTATGGTACCAACTCCTGATTCTGCAACCAGTTTTACCGATACTTTTGCATCAGGATTAACATTCTTTAGATCAAAAATTAGCTGTGCAAGGTCCTCAATTGAGTAGATATCATGGTGAGGCGGAGGAGATATCAATGTGATTCCCGGAGTCGAATGTCTGAGCTTTGCAATTATTTTATTTACCTTAAAACCAGGCAATTGTCCCCCTTCTCCGGGTTTTGCCCCTTGTGCAATCTTGATCTGTAACTCCTGGGCATTGATGAGGTAATTATTGGTAACCCCAAAACGGCCCGAGGCAATCTGTTTTATTTTTGAATTTCTGTCTGTACCAAACCGGCCGGCATCTTCTCCTCCTTCACCTGTGTTGCTTCTTCCACCGATGGCGTTCATCGCAACAGCAATGGCTTCGTGGGCCTCCTTCGATATTGATCCGTAAGACATGGCACCGGTTACGAACCGTTTCATAATGGCTTCAGCGGGCTCAACCTCTTCGATGGGGATCGGGCTGTTCTTCCATTTTAAAGCCCCCCGGATAAAAGCCGGCTGAGCATTTTGTTCATCGACCAGCTTACTGAATTTTTTATAGACCTGATAATCCTCAGATTTAGTCGCCCATTGTAAAAGAGCGACGCTTTGAGGATTCCAGGCATGGAATTCCCCGTTATTCCGGTAATGATATTCTCCAACTGTCGAGAATGAGACCTTCTTTGCAGGATTTTTGTAGGCTTCGTCGTGAAACATCATGGCTTCCCTGAAGATCTCTTCATAACCAACTCCTCCGATACGGGATGGTGTACCTTTGAAATAGTTGTCAATCAGATCGTCGCTAACGCCCACAGCTTCAAATAGCTGGGATCCGTGATACGAACGAAGGGTTGAAATTCCCATTTTGGAAAGGATCTTAAGAAGTCCCTTGTCAATCGCCTTAATATAATTTTTGCGGGCTTCGTAATAGGGGAGTTTTATTTCACCTTCTGTTACCAGGTAATCGATAGCCGCAAAAGCCAGATATGGGTTTACTACACTCGCCCCATAACCGAGTAATAAGGCAAAGTGCATAATTTCTCTTGGTTCTGCACTCTCAACAATAATCCCGACCTGCATCCTTTTTTTATTTTTGATCAGGTGATGGTGAACCGCTGCAACTGCAAGCAGAGAGGGGATTGGAACCATATCCTCCGATACGTTGCGGTCGGTTAGTATTATAAAGTTTTTATGCTCGTCTACCGCGTTTTCAGCATTTTCAAGCATCGCTTTAAACGCCTTCCTGAATCCTTCCACACCTTCCCTGACCGGGAAAACCATTGGAATGGTTGCATGGGTAAATGTTTCGTGTTTTAGATCCTTAATTTTACCCAGGTCGGTATTGGTAATAATCGGGCTGTCGAATTTAATCAGTTTGCAATGATTGGGATTCTCATCCAGGATATTACTGCTCAGTGAGCCGATATAATTGGTCAATGACATGACCAGTCCTTCGCGGATCGGATCAATCGGCGGATTGGTAACCTGGGCAAACAATTGACGGAAATAACTGAAAAAACGTTTGGGTTTTTCGGAGAAGACAGCTAACGGGGTATCATTACCCATTGAACTGGTAGGCTCCTGGGCAGTCTCTGACATCTCTTTGATAATCAGTATCATCTCTTCCTTGCTGTATCCAAAAACTTTGGAATAAGGACCAAACTGATCTCCCATATTTGAAGGGACGTCCTGTTTAACTTTAATGGCTTCGAGTTCTAATCTGTTTTCCTTCAGCCAGTTCACATAGGGATTTTTGCGGCTTAAATCGGCTTTAACCTCTTTATCGGGGATAATTATACCCAGGTGGGTGTCGACCAGCAATAATTTCCCGGGTCTAAGGCGTCCTTTCTCTTTAACTTCACTTGCCGGAAAAACCTGAACACCGACTTCCGATCCCATGACGATCATATCATTTTTTGTAATGACGTATCTTGAAGGACGTAATCCGCTGCGATCCAGCGTTCCGCCAATATACCGGCCATCCGAGAAGACCATGGAGGCTGGTCCGTCCCAAGGTTCCATAAGTGTTGAGTGATATTCGTAGAATGCCTTCAAAGACTCCGGAATGGGATTTTTTTCGTTGAAAGACTCCGGAATAAGCATACACAGCGAATGAGGCATGCTCCGGCCGGTCATATGGAGAAATTCCAGGGTGTTGTCAAACGATGCAGAATCCGATCTCCCTGGTTCGATAATGGGGTAGAGTTTGTCCAGATCGTCGCCGAAAAGATCAGACTGGAGCAAAGACTCGCGGGCATGCATCCACTGACGGTTTCCTTTAATTGTATTGATTTCACCGTTATGAGCGATGATTCTGAAAGGTTGTGCAAGAGCCCAGGTTGGGAAAGTGTTCGTACTGAAACGGGAGTGAACGAGTGCAATCGCACTGGTCATCGCCGGATTGGTCAGATCCTTGAAATAATCACGCAACTGCCCGGGAGTGAACATTCCTTTGTATATCAGCACTTTGCTAGAGAAGCTGGGAAGATAAAATGCATCTTTTTCAGACAACTGTGATTCTCTGATCGTTCGTTCAGCCTGCTTACGGGCAAGATAAAGTTTGCGTTCGAGGATATCCTGTTCATAATTTCCTTTTACGAATATCTGGCGGATCAGAGGTTCTGATCGTTTTGCTATTTCGCCGATTACGGAATTATCTACCGGAACATCACGCCAACTAATCAACTGAAGCCCTTCGGATTCCACATAACGATTGAGTACTTCTACACAAAAGGCTGCTTCTTCTTCATTTTGAGGTAAGAAAACCAGTCCGGTCCCGTATTTGCCTGCTTCGGGTACAGCGATGCGCAGTGAAAGATAGAAATCATGCGGCAACTGCATTAATATTCCGGCACCATCACCGGTTTTATTGTCAGAACTTGTTGCACCCCGATGGTCCATATTCAGCAAAACAGTGAGTCCGCGCTGAATAATATCGTGCGACCTCTGTCCCTTAATGTGGGCTACAAACCCAATCCCGCATGCATCATGTTCATTCTTAGGGTCATACAGTCCCTGAGCTTTTGGAAAACTAATTGATTCCATTTGTTATAAAATTAGCAAATCTTCCCGGTTGAGATCAGACAGGAAGAATATGATATTATCTATTGGTAATTACTCGATAAAAGGCGATAATCCGTAACAAAATGTAAGTAAATTACAGCTATTGCTTAAAAACTAAAATCAAAAGTACAATTTATACGTTAAATATCCTTGTTTGATTCTGCCTTTATTCAGATTTTTTTTGTCCATTTCCTGTAATATTTTCAATATAAGGCTCAAATAATCTAATAATCAGCATTATGGTTCCGGATATTAAATAATTATTAAATGTCATTAAGAAATATAAAATTATTGATTCCCGACAAAATGAAACCAAACGGTTTGCTTTTGGATCTTCATTCTTTATTTGACCAAATAATTTAATCAAATTACTTAGCGCAAAAGATCCTCGGACAGGAGTTGTTTAAAAGCTATCTCTACTCTTTGGAAGTTGAAACTTTCAATGATCTGATCCATCCTTTTCCGGATCTCTGGAAGACACAGATTCCCGATACTCCCTTGATGGGTATGGCTGACCGATTTATCGGGATTGAACTCATTTCGCTGGATTGATTCACCAATCTGCCGGTATGCTTCCCGGAATGGGACACCCTGAATCACCAGTCGGTTTACCTCTTCAACACTGTAAATATTTTGGTACCGGTGATCATCCATGATTTTATCGTTCACCTTCATATTGCTGATTGCAAAACAAGCGATGGACAGGCAGTTTTTTAATTCGGCGAAGGATGGTATGAATATTTCTTTAATTAGTTGTAAATCACGAAAATAACCGCTTGGGAGATTGTTTGTAATTAAAAGGATCTGACTGGGCAGTGACTGAATCCGGTTGCAATGTGACCGGAGCAGTTCGAAAACATCGGGATTTTTTTTGTGAGGCATGATGCTTGACCCGGTCGTCAATTCGTCGGGTAAGGAAACGAAATTGAAATTCTGACTCATGAAAAGACAAACATCATATGCCAGTCGGGAGAGGGTTGCAGCAATGGAGGCAAGGGCAAAAGCAACGGTTTTTTCCACTTTTCCGCGCCCCATCTGGGCGTAGATCACATTAAAATTCATCGATTCAAATCCCAGAAGGTCAGTAGTCATTTGCCGGTTGAGCGGAAATGATGAGCCATATCCTGCAGCAGAGCCAAGGGGATTCTGATCCGCAATGCGGTAGGCCGTCTGTAAAAGTAACAAATCATCGGTCAGACTTTCAGCATAAGCCCCAAACCATAAACCAAAGGAAGAGGGCATTGCTACCTGAAGGTGGGTGTATCCCGGCATCAATACCGTTTTGAATTTTTCACTCTGAGCGATAAACAGTTCAAAAAGATCCAGAACCTGTGCGGTCACCGCTTTTATTTCAGCACGCGTAAATAGTTTTAAATCGAGCAATACCTGGTCATTTCTGGACCGGCCACTGTGGATCTTTTTCCCGGCATCCCCCAATTTTCGGGTAAGCATCAGTTCAACCTGGGAATGAACATCTTCGCTTCCTGCTTCTATGATGAATTTGCCCGATTTGATTATTTTGTAAATTTCACGTAATTCCTCCGAAATTACCTTGAGTTCCTGAGAGGTGAGTAATCCAATGGATTCAAGCATCTGAATATGAGCCAGTGATCCAATTACATCGAACTCGGCGAGAAAATGGTCCATTTCGGTATCCCGGCCGATGGTAAAGGCCTCGATGAGCGCATTGATTTCAGTCCCCTTATCCCAAAGCTTCATTACTTTATTCAATTTAATTTATTCTGCAAAATTATTATAATCCGCGCAAAAATTGACTTTAAGACAATCTTTTGGCTCATCGAATGAACAATTTGGTCAGAAATTTAATATGGATCAGGAATTAATTCCTGTTTTTTTTCCAATTCTCCATTTCCTGATTATATTTCTCCTTCTTTTTCTGTGAGCTGTGCTGTAAGAATCCTTTGGTTGGCATCAGGTAGTTGGAGGAGATTTTAGGTGCATGTTCGGTGACACTTTTATTACCAGTTCCATCTTTATGAATGGTGAAGCCATCGAATAAAGTGCCGTCGGAAGCATAGGCACTAAATTTTATTGAATCGTTCGAAACATCGAGTAACTGGTACATCCTGGTATTGGAAGCAAGCTTGTCCATCTTTTCGGAGAAGCCGATATCATAAACTTTAGGACTTGCATGGGTAACCACATAGACCGGTCCCTGTTTGTGCTTGAATTCCCCGTCAGGGATATGGATTGCCCTGCCATAGGCATGATCGTGTCCTGCAAGGACCAGATCGACCTTATATTGGTCGAACAATGATTTAAAAAGTGTCCGGAGATAAAAATAATCGCGTCCCCGGCTTGTGGAATAGAGCGGGTGATGCATAATGACAATAATCCATTTCTGATGGGTGGCTTCCAGGACAGATTTTAACCATTTCTGCTGTTCAAGTGCCGAAGGCAAGGTCTGTATTCCATTGGAATCGAGGCTTATAATTCTGGTATTCAGATAGTCCCAATAGCATGCCCTGCCCAGAAAGTCATGCGGACCATTTTGGGGGAAGGAAAAGTGTGCCATCCATCTTTCATCCAGTTTCTGGATAAGTCCTTTATAATACTCATGATTTCCCGGAGAGGCAAGAACAGGGATAGTTCTGAAAAGGGTTCCCCCTTCCCGGAAAAATTCACCCCAATATGAATCATGGGGTCGTTCTACCATGTCACCTATGAAAAGCATGAACGCTGCACTGGGACAGCTTTCAGCGGCTTTAGAGAATAATTTGTCAGCAGTTCCGTTGATTGAATCCTGAACATCCCCCAGATAGATAAAGGAGTAGGTGCTATCCTTTGGACTGTTTAATTTGAAATTATACCATTCAGACCATTTGTCACCTGCCGAAACCCGGTACCGGTAGGTTTCACCCGCTTTGAGATTAATGATTCCCACCTTGAAAAAAGCGGAGGCTCCACCTGATGTTTTGATGATTCTTGAATTTGACCGGTATAGTATAGTATCCCCTTTATAAGTGCTTCCGGTTAATTGAAGGTTTCCCTGATGGCTGGCGGTGTCTCCTTCCCACGTGACATCGCGCGAATTCAGAGGATTTCCAGACCAGGTAAGCATAATTCTTGACGGTGAGGTTGATGGGGTGTAAGACGGCTCCGGGGGATTGAAAAACCAATTGTCCCATTTGAGCCAAAGTATTGCTGCAATCAGAAAAGGGAGAGCCAGCCAAATCAGTTTTTTTTGAGATCGTTTCATATCCGGGTAATTTCCTTTTTAATTTACGTATGGAATTAATTCCATTTCATTTCGTCTTACTTCGATTTGCTTCATATATCGTATTCCTGTTTTTGATTTTAAAAAATCATGAAACCAACTGTGAATGGTTTTTTCAAATTTAAGCTTTATTCTTAAAATTACAGCTACCCCTTTAAATTGTTCCGCCACCTCTGTTCCAACAACCAGTTCCTGAATAAATCAAACCCGTATGAAAATATCAAAATGATAAGAAAGATTATATTTAGATGAATAAAAGATTGAAATATATTATAAAAATATCAAAAAGGTATAAAATGAATAAATAAGTGTCAAATAGCTCAAAATGTTTGGTTTAGGAAGGTTGGAAATAAAAAAACAGGGGTATCATTGTTAAATTAACGTTATATAGATGAAAATATATAAAAAAAATAGGGGTCTAGACAATAAATAACATAGATTTGCGTCATGAAAATGTTTTTTATAGGGGGTAAAGCTTAAAAAAATATAAAACATGTTCTTTGTTTATTGAAATTAATTTAAAAATAGAATACCTTAATTATTGTTTAATTTAAAATGATCACTATGAAAAAAGTTACTTTAATCGCAATCGCACTTTTTATTTTGGCAGGAACTTTTGCCGTTTCAGCGCAGGATACGAAAGGTGCTTGGACAACCGGAGCCGATTTTTTCAATCGTTATAACTGGAGGGGCTCTGACCTTGGAAATTCTCCCGTTGTACAGCCAACTATAAAATATGTTAGTGGTGGATTTACGGCCGGAGCCTGGGGAAGTTATTCATTGTCTTCCAGTACTACAGCTACCGAAGCTGACCTTTTCCTGACTTATGCGTTCAAAGGCGGGTTTTCGTTGACGGCGACCGATTATTATTTTCCATCTGAACCGGGAAGTGTAGGTCACTACTTTAATTATACTGCGAAAAAATACCAGTTCTTTGAAATTTCGCCCAGCTATACAAAGGGTCCTTTTACGATTACCGGGAATTATTTCTATGCCAATGCAAATAATGATATCTATTTGGAAGCCGATTATGCCTTTAAGACTGTCACATTTGTATTAGGTGGTGGAAATCAGATGTATACAACTAATACGAATTTCAATATTTGCAATATTGGGATAACTACCACGAAAAATGTGGTAATCTCGGATAAATTCACATTGCCACTTACCGGAAAAGTGATTTTGAATCCTGATAAGCAACAGATTTTCTTTGTTTTCGGATTCACAATTTAATTAGTTGATTTTCCTAAGGCAAGAAGATAAAAATATTCGGAAAACAGATAGGAACAGGCTTTTCAATTTATATTATTTAATTTAAAAAATGTAGTATGGATTCAACAACATTTACACCCCATCGGGGTCAGTTTTTAGCTCGACTGAGCGAGAACATGTCAAAACCCAAAAACTGGAAGCTGGGTTTGACGATTTTAGCAGGGAAAATGATCGGTCTCTTTCTGGTCATTATGGCAATGATGATGATTCCCGGACTTATCGGGACATCAGCGATGGCGGCAGATACCTACACTCCGCATGAAACCTCATTGATCAATAGTTTAAATACCGTTTGGACCTTAGTTGCAGCATTCCTTGTTTTCGGTATGCAGGCTGGTTTTGTGATGTTGGAGGCAGGTTTTGCAAGGAAACGTGAAACGGTTAATATATTGGTTGAGTGTGTTTTAGATACTGCCATTTGTGGTATATCATTCTATGCTATTGGTTATGCATTCATGTTTAGTCATGGAAATGGTTTTATTGGTTACCATTGGTTTTTCCTGCAGGGTGCTCCTGATACTTATGAAGCGACTGGTGTTGCCCTTTTAGCCCACTGGATTTTCCAGTTTGCTTTTGCAGATACCGCCTCTACGATTACCTCTGGTGCTATGATCGGCCGAACCAGTTTCCGCGGTGATATTATTTACAGTATCGGAGTTACCGCTTTCATCTATCCTATTATCGGACATTGGGCATGGGGTCCTGACGGATTCCTGGCAACCATGGGAAGTGCCGATATGTTCTTAACTTCTCTGGGACAGCCGTTCCGCGATTTCGCCGGTTCAACCGTTGTTCATACCATTGGAGGTGTGGTTTCCCTGGCCGGTGCCATTGTTCTGGGTCCCCGGATTGGAAGGGTCTTTTTAAGGGATGATAAGCAACGGGGCGGATTACCGGCTGCACACAGTTTGCCTTTGGCTACTATCGGAGCATTCCTGTTATGGTTTGGATGGTATGGCTTTAACCCCGGGAGCACACTTTCAGCGATGGATTTCCAGGGTATTGGGCGGATTGCCGCAAATACAACACTGGCAGCCTGTGCAGGTTCGCTCGCTGCAATGTTTCTGGCCCTCAAAGTTGGACCTTTCAAAGGAAAGTTTGATACTGGGTTTGCTTTGAACGGTATGCTCGCCGGTCTGGTGGCGATTACCTGTCCCTGTTACTGGGTTTCACCATTTGGATCAATAATCATTGGACTTGTAGCCGGAGCTGTTGTTTTTGGTGGTGTTTACCTTTTGGAGTTCCTTCGTATTGATGATCCGGTAGGTGCAGTTTCAGTACACGGCCTGGCCGGGATATGGGGTACATTGTCATTGGGCTTGTTCGCTTCAGGCCAATTCGGAGCATCAACATCAACGGGGAGTGACGTCTCTTCCGTGGTAACCGGCCTATTTTATGGCGGTGGCTGGAGTGTACTCGGTGCTCAGGCTATTGGCAGCTTCACGATTACGGTTGCAACATTTGCCATTTCAATGCTCTTAATGTATGCAGTTATGAAATTGCCTTATCCTTTTAAACTTCGCGTTGAAGCTCATGGGGAAACCGGACCCGGCGGTATTGACGTATTCGAACATGGTGCAGAAGCTTACCATAACTAGAAATAACATCATACTTAGTTTTTTCGTAAATTTGAACAAACAAACACATTAAATTATATTGAAATGAAAAAGATCGAAGCAATCATACGGGTATCCAAATTCCAGGAGGTTAAGGAGGCTTTACATGCAATTGATATTGATTTCTTTTCCTATTATGACACCATCGGCGTGGGAAATGAGAAAAAAAGAAAAGGCTCATACCGGGGAACTTCCGATGACACTGAATTTATTTCACGCAGAACCCTTACAATCGTAGTCCGCGATATTAATCTCAAGAAAACGGTAGACTGCCTTTTGAAAAGTGCCTGGACGGGTGAAATCGGAGATGGTAAAATATTTGTCTCCACAGTCGAAGAATCCTACAGAATCCGCACCGGAGAGTCAGGTGACGATTCAATGTATAATAAAGATTAGTCTTGGTTTAAGTTTTTTAGAATGTTTACATGAATTGGATGTGAAGTTCAAATTATTCGATTCTCTCCTTTTGGGCTAATTTGGATTTCAAGCAGGGTGTCTCATTTGTTGAGGCACCCTTTTTTTGTGAATAAAATGAGTTATCCAATCCATCGTTATTAAAAAGATTTATTTTCAAAATTAAAAATACCGAGACCCCCTCCTAAAATAATCTAATTCAATGTTAAATTATCTGTTTTTTTCTGTCAATACCCTTAAATATTTAGTGGAATCAAATTTATTTGTATTTTCGCACCGATTTTTAATTAATGGGTTAAATCTGTTTTTAGACATTATTATTCCTCTTTTTTATAAATATTAATTTTGTTGACATGAAAAAAATTGAAGCGATTGTCCGGAAATCGAGATTTGAAGAGGTGCGGGAAGCCTTGCATGCTGCAGATATTGACTTCCTTTCCTGGTGGGAAGTGAAAGGACAGGGGACTGCTAAACAGGGTCTTATTTTCAGAGGGATTGCCTATGACGTAAATTCAGTCGCCCGCATTTTTATCTCCTTTGTGGTTCGTGACATCAATTTCGAAAAATCGATTAATGCCATTCTTAAGTCGGCCTACACCGGAGAAAGTGGTGACGGTCGAATCTTTGTAACGCAAATCGAACAATCGATCCGGATCCGAACAGGAGACAAAGGGGATGAATCCTTGTACGATCTTAAGTAATTTGAAATTTAAATTCTATTAATATGAAGAATAAATATTTCATTTATATCAGTTTCCTGATCGGATGCTTTATCGTTTTACCTTTATCTTCATTTGCACAGACGGTTGCAACTGCGCTCCCCGCGGCGGCTGCCATTGCACCTGTCCCGTTTATCAGTGCAGGAAATACGGCATGGATGATCGTTGCAACAGCATTGGTCATGCTAATGACTATTCCCGGACTGGCATTATTCTATGGAGGATTGGTCCGGAATAAAAATATACTAAACGTTCTGATGCAATGTTTTATCCTCCTGGCAGTCATCAGTCTTGAATGGGTGGTCTTCGGATACAGCAATGCTTTTGGATCATCTTCGGGATTTTTAGCTCCATATATCGGAGGATTTGACTGGGCATTCCTGAAAGGTATTCGTGTTACAGACGTGAGTCCGTATTATATTTCACAGGCCACCGAACGTATCCCTCATATCGTTTTTGTTATGTTTCAGTGTATGTTTGCGGTGATTACCCCGGCCCTGATCATTGGAGCCTTTGCGGAGCGTATGAAGTTTCGCGGATTCCTGATTTTCTCATTGTTATGGGCCATCTTGGTATATAATCCTATTGCTCACTGGGTCTGGTCGGCTGACGGTTGGCTGAACAAACTTGGTGCGCTTGACTTTGCCGGCGGAACTGTCGTGCATATTAATGCAGGGATTGCTGCCCTGGTGACAGCCATTATGCTTGGTAAAAGAAAACTTCCTAAAGGACAGCATATTACACCGCCTCACAATATTCCTTTCGTAGTTATTGGAGCTGCCTTACTCTGGTTTGGTTGGTTTGGTTTCAATGCCGGAAGCGGATTGGCCGCTGATGGTCTTGCTGCTAATGCCTTTCTTGTCACTCACATTGCCGCCGCCGCAGCTGCTCTTTCATGGGTATTGCTCGACTGGTTCAGTAACCGTAAGCCTACTGTTGTCGGTATTTCGACGGGTGCAGTTGCCGGACTTGTTGCCATTACTCCCGCTGCAGGGTTTGTCGATGTGAGCGGTGCTATAATCATCGGATTACTGGTTTCTGTAATGTGTTTCTTCATGGTCAGTGTTGTGAAACGGAAACTTGGCTATGACGACTCTCTGGATGCTTTCGGAGTCCACGGAATCGGCGGAATCTGGGGAGCTATAGCTACCGGTCTTTTTGCTACACCGATGATTCAGTCAGCCTACAGCGGAGCTTTTTATGGAAATCCAAAACAACTTGGTATTCAATTAATTGCTATCCTGGTTACCTTGATTTATTCGGGGGTGCTTACGGCCCTGATTTTTAAAATCGTCGAGAAAACATTGGGAATCCGGGCCACCGATGAGGAGGAGATCTTGGGTCTTGATCTTACCCAGCACGATGAAATTGCCTATAACGAAGCTGATTAGTTCTTCGCAGAATATGTTTTTAAGGGAGCCGGATTTTTCCGGCTCTTTTTATTTCAATAAGCTTTTGACTTAGTAGTTTTTTGACCATTTTAGATTGAATATTCGCCTTTGGATACAAGGAATATTTTAATTTGTTATTTTTCCCCCTTGTCAGTTTTCATTTAATTCACCAACTAAATTAAATAACAATGCAATCTACCAAACTCAATCCGGGGTGGCGAACCGGAACCATTTTTTTAGTCGGAATTTCGCTTTCGATTGGCTGGGGAATCCGGGGTAATTTTGGTCATGAATACGGGGCCGAATTTGCAGGATGCCTTGCTGCAATCGCCGTGGCAATCTTTTCGGGGAGGGAGGACTGGCGTAACAGGATCCCCTATTTTGCTTTTTTTGGGGCACTTGGATGGGGATTTGGCGCTTCGCAATCTTATATGCAGGTAATCGCCTATACCGATAGCGGACACACCATCTCGCAATGGTATGGTTATATGGCCCTCTTTTTTATTGGATTCATGTGGGCCGGACTGGGAGGGGCAGGGACTGCCTTTGCGGCTGTTGCCCCCAGGGACCGGTTGGTAAATATCTTTAAACCATTTATGTTTATTATCGGGGCTTCAATTTTATTAACCTTGATTGAAGATCCAATTGCCAAATGGCTCCAGCCTGGTGCGGGATTTGATGATACCTGGTCGCGTCATAAAAATCCATTGTATTGGTTTGATACCTATTACCTTCATGCATTTTTTGGACTTCTCGGAGCTGGAGTTTATGACCTTTTTCAACGCCGTGGCGTCCGAGACCGGATTCTTCTTCCCCTTTTTGCTACAGGAGGTGCGCTTGGCGGATGGGTTATTCAGCTTTTGCTTGGAGCTGCAGGACTCGACAAAATGTTGGCTTCGGCTCTGACCTATCCTCAGGGTGACCCGACCTATTTAAATCCGGCTACTGGGAAGCCTGCCTTTGAATCCACAAATTTTCTGAATAACTGGCCGCAGTGGTTTGGCGATTATCCGCAGCATATCGGCTGGATATTCGGATTGATCCTGGGGATAACCGTATATTTCATCCTTTACGGTAAATTCAGAAACGGTTCCTCTCTGTTTGTCTACATCTGCGGGGGGTGGCTCATTTCATTTTTAGCTTTGCCTGTGTTGGCCGGGAATTTGTTTGCCCAATACGGTGGGGTGAGGATGACCCCACCCCGTTCAGACGACTGGGCCGGGATTCTTGGGGTTTTTATCGGGACAAGCATTTGGATGTGGAGGAATAAACTCAAACCTGTAGCACTTGCTTCTTTAATTAGCGGAATAATAGGCGGCCTTGGATTTGCCGGAATTCAGTGGCTAAAACAACTATTTACCTCTTTTGGAAGTCCAAGGATTTTAGAATATAAAGGGTTGCTTCCTGGTTCCGATTCTTTCAAAGCAATCGCATCGCATTGGGCCAATTGGCAGGGTCAGAATTGGCATAGCTTCCTGGAACAGAGCTATGGATTTGTGAATGGGGTTGCGATAGCAGTAGCTCTTGCTTTTATCGCTTCACGGGTTAAAATCCATCCGGCCGAGGAGGAGTCTGCTGAGATTTCAAAATGGAGATGGACCAGGGCTTTCTCTGTATTGCTCATCTTGTTGGGATTAACCTATTTCAATGTGGTTAAAAATGTAGAGGTCTGGAGCAGTCAGCTTAATCCGGCTGTCTGGACACAGACTATTACACACGCAAATGGTGCCAAAGAGGTGTTGCCTGCAGAATGGGATTTACCCTATCTGGGAAGGTTGCCCGGGATCGATTTTCTCAGAATGACCCCCTATTCCTGGTTCACATTTACCTGGGGGTTACTGACTCTGGCCTGTGTAATTATTGTCGTTCGGCATTACCGTTCCCCGTTACCAATTATTCCGAAAAGTTCAATGGCCAAGGGACAGCTGATCTTCCTGATCCTTTTGTGGATCATGGTGATTGCCAATTTCGAACGGGCACTGACAGGTTGGGGTCCCAGCCGGTTGCTCACCGAATGGGTGATCTTCCTGAATGCCATAATGGCCACGGTTCTGGTCCTTGTTTTACCGCGTGAGGAAGAAACGGTTGTGATCCGGGAGGAGGCCAATTATCAGATCCTTTACAAACGACTGTGGATTAAGGCTGTTGGTATATTAATAATTTCAAGCGTATTGTTCCTGGTAACAAACCGGATGATTTATCAGTATCCTGATACCAATACACTGAATTATTCTTCCCAGTCACATACCCGTTTTGGCCCGAATGCGAGCTGGCGTACAAAACCAAATCTAAAAAATGCAGAGGAGCACCGTTGAACCGGATCAATTGTTGAAATGAATCATATGACCCTCAAGGTTTCAAAAGCCTTGAGGGTTTGTTTTGAGAAGTAACTGTGATTTTACGTTGTAACCTTCCACAATAATCTCCGGATCTTTTAAGCTGGTAAAGTTCCAGTCAACCTCCAGAACTCTCTTTTCACCCGGCAGCAGCGTAAAATAACCGTCCGAGAAATTCGCAGGAAGGATAATCTTTCCGTTCACCGGATTGCGTAAATTGAACTTCAGACTAATAGAGGGTGCTTTTGAAAGATTATTGACGATAAACGATACTTTGCCTTTAAGTTGTTTGATCACCTTTGCCTGTAAACGGACATCCGCCAGCTTATTGAACTCACTGAATGTTTGGTTGGTGTTGTTGCTCTTCCAGTACTCATTCCGTGACAGCACATGATTCTTTTGTGCAAGGTTCAGGCGAACCAGGTAAACCGATGGCAATTGATCAGGCAGTTTACCGGGAGCACATTCTGTCAGCTGATTGGCTGGAAGATCTGTTTGGATTGAATTGTTGAATAATTTTTTGCCATTCAAATCAAATATTTCCAGCTGAACGGATAAATCCCTGTAATTTTTCAGGGTAGTATTGATCGCAACCACTTTATTATCGTTAAGATTCATTTGAATATGAATGGGTTCACAGGCTTTTTTAGCGCCGAAGAATGATCCGAAGGTTTCATAGTCCCATGAATAGGTCTGCCAAACTGTACTCGGCCAGGCCGGGTGGCTCATCCAGAGGATTATTCCGCTTGCCTTGTCCCACATTTTACTGTTCCAGCTTTCAAACATGGCGCGGTGACTGTCGAAATTTAGGAGTTGCGCCTTTTTACAAAAATCATCGAGATTTTCACTTTTCCCGTATTTGGTTTCGATTGCTTGGAGATACTCTTTTTGTCCGGCATGCAGATCGTGGTAATACCAGGTATCACTGATCGGCCACTGGTCTTCAACAGGCATAAATGAACGGATGGTAGCTGCAGTCGGGACGGAGGGTGTTCCCAGCTCGGTTGAAAAACCTTCGGCAATTTTGGTGTAATATTCAGACGGATTGGTCAGGTAATTCCATGGACCGCTTGGCCTGAGGTTCAGGTAACGCGAATTTGGCTGGTACATCCGGGTTCCGTCTTCATTTGCAATAAGTGACTGTAATTGCGGTTCAATTTGCGCCGGTGCATACCCTTCATTGCGGGGACACCACACGGCTATGGACGGATGGTTCCTGAACCGTTTAACAACCTCGGTTGCATTGGCCATAAACAGCTCGTTATCGTTGACATTCAGGTTGTAGCCTTCTGTAGATAGCCAGAAGTCGTTCCATACAAGCATCCCGTATTCGTCGCAAAGCTCGTAGAAGTTCTCCTCCGTACTTTCGCCGGTCCAGTTCCTGACCATATTGAAATTGGCATCGCGGTGAAGTCTGAAATAGGGCTCAAGCTTTTCACGACCCCCCCTTTTCATCCCATCGTCCATGCCCCAGTTGCCCCCTTTACAGAAAACCGGGACTCCATTTACCTTGATTGTCAGAAATGGATTGTCGCTTTTACCCGGGATGGAACTCAATAATGAGAGGCTGGACGAATCTGCCAGGGCCGGAAGAAAGGTCCCGTTCCCCAAATCGAACCGGTCAATGGTGTTAAATATGACCTTTTCAGAGGCGATTAAAGGATTGAATTCAATTCGTGTGATCTTATTCCCGGTCTGGACAACTCCCAATTCATAAGAGAATTCACGGACACCAAAACGTACCTCCGCCTGATCAGAGGTGGCACCATTATTAGCCGTTGCCACTAATTTCAATTGGTATAATGCTGGGCGGCCGTAGCCATTGGGCCACCACAAACGGGGGTTCTCCAAATTTAGCTGAGGAAATTCATCCTGAGAAAAGTTGATTTTCTTAATCTCTTCGGGTCTCAATTCCATGGTTTTACTGAATTCGAGGTGCTCAATCCGGCCGGTAACCGTTACTTTTTGACTTTTTTTTGAATGATTCCTGATAATTGCTTTAACTGTTATAGCCACACTGGTGGTATCCGGCAAAGGCAGATCAGTAATTACCTGCGGATCAGAAATTGTTACAACATCAGTTAATCGCAGCCTTACGTCCTGCCAGATACCTATGTTTCGGTCACGGATCCCCGGAACCCAGTCCCAACCTTCCGAGGAAATGAAGGTGGGACCATCCAGGCATAGTTGTCCCCCGTTCGGGCCCTGACCGGCACCTGGCGATTCTTCCTGGGGAATACCCGGATTTAAAGGGGGAAAGATATGAACGGCCAAAATATTCTTTTTCTGAAGGTTTATAAAATTGGTCGCATCGTATTCTCCCCGCTGAAATGCTCCTGCTATTCTCCCAAGCAGTTTGCCATTCAGCCAGATATCTGCTTTGTAATTGATCCCGTTGAACAGCAGCCAGATCTTTTTACCGGCAGCCTCTTCGGGCATTTTAAGCGGTAATCGGTACCACCACTCCTTCCGGCAAAGTGAATCCGGAATAGAAAGGTTGTTCAGGCCAAAATAGGGATCGGGGTACACCCCCTGATCGACAAGGGTCGTTAAAATTGTCCCTGGCACTGTGGCATTGAACCATGCCGAAGTATTTAACCCCGGGTTGAAAACAGACTGTTCCGAGGAAGTGACTGCATCTGCATCGGCCAATTCCCAGCCGGATGAAAGGAGATATTCATTTTCCGAAACTTTTTGAATCGTTACCGGAATGGCTGTTTTGGCTTTTCGTACCGGGGAAGATCCCTTGGCTGCCGACTTCGGAAGAGTGGACTTATCCTGTGGCTGGTTTAGTCCGAAATTCAGTTTATGCTGTGAAAACGAGGTGAAGCCTGCCAGGAGCATAATGACCATTATGAGTGATTTTTTGATCAGTTTTGATTCCATAAGTTTTCCTTTAGTCGGTTTTGTAATCAGAAAGGAAGATAATCGGATAAATTGGTTCCCTTCTTTCTTTGATAAAGTTGCAAAATATATAATTACATGTCTGAACTATCCGGATTCATAAGTGGTCTGGTCCGAAAAGATGGTATGTAACTAATTATCCTGTTGGATATAACCAGGCTATTCCACAGGGATTTAGTTAGTTGAGTTTAATTTTTCTTCCCCTGATGCGGAAAAGTTGACCAAATGAACTTTGATAACCGCATTCGTTAACCGAAATAATGGCAAAGAGAGCCCTTGCAGGATTGAGATCTGAATTTTTGGGGATAAAGAACTTTTTGTTACTCGTTTCAATTAAGGTTCTTTTCCGGTATCTGCCACCCTTCACAGGCTCAAAGGCTAACATTACGTATTTTAATTTTTGGTTCTGCACTGTTGGTGGGATTACCCATTCAATGTTACGACCTTGACGGGACCTAGTAACCGTAATTTGGAAAGTCCCCGGAAGCGATTTGTCAATCAGGGATTTGTATCTGGAATTGAGGGTGTCGGCGAGAGCTCTTTTATCAGCCAGAAGGGTTGGCTCAGGAACGATCACCGGAGGACATAATGAATTTGGCTTCGGAGTGCTAATTCCAATATTTCCGTTTTTTTGATTTTTCGAGGATGGCAGCAATAAATTGATTGTAAGCTCATTTAGTGCCGTTTCTGAAAGTTTGGTCAGATGGGAGGCACTATATAATGCAAATCCGCCAACATTTTCAAACTTTCTTAAGATGTTAATCTGCTCGTTGATCTCTTTTGGATTTTCGAAAACCTTGTCCACCCCTGTTGATTTAAATAAAGCCTGACCAATATAAACCGGTTTTCCGAAACAATGGTCGTTCCACCATTTGGTCAGGGCTGCGAAATCTCCGAACCGGTTGCCCTGCTCCCAGTAAAGCTGAGGCATTACATAATCAATCCATCCTTTGGAAAGCCATTGATAGACATCAGCATACAAATCATCAAATGAAGTGGTACCCTTCACTCCTGGGGATCCGTCCGGATCATCCGATTTGGTTCTCCATATCCCAAAGGGGCTGACTCCCAGCTTAACCGATGGTTTTACGGCTTTAATACTGTCATGGATGGCTGAGATAAACCGGCTGATATTATCACGCCGCCAATCGCCCAATCTCCGGGGATAAAAAGCCTTGCCATACTGACGAAACGATTTCTGATCCGGAAATTTAATCTCTTCTGCAGGATAGGGGTAAAAATAGTCATCAAAGTGAACCGCATCAATACTATATTTACGGACTACCTCCATAATTACCTGAATGATATGATCTCTAACCTGAGGGATTCCCGGGTCCAGGAACAGCTTATGGTCATATCCGTGAAGGTATTGGGGATGTTTGGCAGCAAAGCTTCCGGGATCTAGTTTATAAAATCCGGCATTTCTTACGCGGAATGGATTAAACCATGCATGAAATTCCATTCCCTTTGAGTGGCAAAGTTCAATGGCGTAACTAAGCGGATCAAAAGCAGGCGAGGGTGGGGTACCTTGTTTTCCCGTAAGGAAATAAGACCAGGGTTCAGTTTCAGAAGGATAAAATGCATCTGAAGCAGGTCTCACCTGGAAGATCACAACATTCAGGTTCAGCTTTTCGATTCTTTCAAGGAGTTCCTTTAATTCTTGTTTTTGAACTTCGACGGGGAGACCAGGTGCCGACGGCCAGTCTATATTATTGATCGTGGCAATCCAGATTCCCCTGAATTCTTTGGCTGATCGATTCTGGGCAAGGCTGTTACTGATGTTTCCAAACAAGAGCAGGAGTAACATGGCGGATAAAACATTTCCCCTCATATGCACAATCAACGTGATTTTTTATTCAAAGTTTTGCGGAATATATTTACTCAAAACAAATTAACCACAATAACACAGAGAAAATATTCAACCAGCACAAAATAACAACAGATAAAAATCTGAATTTGTGTGCCTTGTATTTTCTTTGGGTACCTTGTGGTTAACGTGGTTTTTCAGATCGTCCTACAAACCAATATCATGGATAATATTTCACAAAGGCTTCCATCGCTTCGTATTCAGCCATTCCAAGTTCATCGTAAAGTCTTGCCGTGGCACGGTTGCGCTGCTCTGCCCTTTCCCAGAATTCACGATCATCTTCTCCCATGAACATGGCACCCTCTTTTTGTGATTGATGCCTAAGGATAGCTTCACGTTTTCTGGTAAGTTCGACCGGACTGATTGGAACTGCCATTTCAATTTCGTCAGCTTCCCATTCTGCCCATGCCCCTCTGTATAGCCAAACCCAGCAATTTTTCATCCATTCATCCAGTTTCACCTGTTCCAGGGCAATGAAGATGGCATCCAGACATACCCGGTGTGTTCCATGTGGATCCGCAAGGTCACCTGCCGCAAATATCTGATGAGGCTTTACCTCTTCAAGCAGTTCAATGATAATATTTACATCCTTTTCACTTATGGGAAGTTTTAGTTTCAAACCTGATTCATAAAATGGAAGATCGAGGAAATGGATATTTTCTTCCGGAATTCCAAAATAACGCAGTGCAGAACGCGCTTCCATTCTTCGAATCATGCTTTTAACGGCCTTAAGTTCAGGAATATCAATCATATTCTCTTTCTTATTTTTAATAAAAGAAAGAACTTTCTGTTTCTGTTCGGCAGCCTTTGGATTATTGGCATCATAGAAGTCGATATAATGGTAATGAAAATCGAGAAACCGGGTTACGTACTCGTCTGACACGGCATAGTTTCCGGATACCTGATAGGCAACATGAACATCATGACCTTGTTCAACAAGGCGGAGCAGGGTACCACCCATCGAGATTACGTCATCATCGGGATGAGGACTGAAAATGACTATCCGTTTCCGTGCAGGTTCGGCACGTTCTGGCCTGAAAGTATCTTCAATTCCGGGTTTCCCGCCAGGCCATCCGGTAATTGTATGCTGTAAATCGTTAAATACTTTGATATTCAATTTGTATTGTGCTCCGGCAATTGCCAGAAGATCACTCAAACCATTGTCATTATAGTCTTTGCCCGTAAGCTTTAAAATTGGCTTTTTGGTCTGGCCACAAAGCCATAAAACTGCTTTTCTCACTAACCGGTCATCAGTCCAGTCAAGGCTATCCAGAAGCCAGGGAGTCTTAACCCTCTTTAGCTGAGCCGAAGCACTGCTGTCCAGAATGAATTTGGCATTATAATGAAATTGAAGGAATGACGCCGGAATGAGACTGTCCGGGTCTTCTTCCACCGCTTTTTGAATCACCCTTGCCTTGTACTCGCCAAAGGCAGTTAAGATAATCTTTTTGGCGCTTAGGATGGTGTCAATACCAATGGTTATTGCTCTGCGGGGGACATTCCCGATTCCCTGGAATTGATTGGCATCCTCCTGCCGTGTAACCGTGTCAAGCGTTATAATCCTTGTGCGGGTATTTCGTCCCGAACCTGGCTCATTGAATCCAATATGCCCGGTACGTCCGATACCCAGCAAAATCAGATCAAAACCACCGGCTGACTCAATTTCCTTCTCATATTCACGGCAATAGTCGTGCACTGTTTCCAGTATTATGGTTCCATCCGGAATATGAATATTCTCGGGCAGGATATCAATATGATTAAACAAATGGGTCCGCATGTACTGATGGTAACTCTGAAACGAATGGGACGAGATCGGGTAATATTCATCGATATTAAAAGTTATTACATTTTTAAAACTAAGACCCTCTTCCCGATGACGCCTTACCAATTCACTGTATATACCAATCTGAGTCGATCCAGTTGCCAGACCTATAACGCACCTCTTTCCCTCCGCTTGTTTTTCTAAAATTAGCTCTGCGATTTCGTCAGCCACAGCAATTGAAGCTTCTGAGCTTTCAGAATAAATATAGGTTGGGATTTTTTCGTATTTCGTCAACATATCCCGGTGGGTTAGATTGGTCGGGAGATATGAGGTGTAGCTGTCGAAAATCGGATTATTGCTTTGTAATTTGACTGAGAGATCCATAATTACCTGATTTATATTGATAATAAAGATGATAAATTAATTTATTGATGTTGCGAAACTAATAAAAATATTTTAATTAAACTCACCTGATTTGTACCTTCGGATGATATGTTCCATCATTATATTTTCTCCAGGATCATACTTTGAATTCAGATTTGCCCCTGCCATAAAAGCCATCGATTGCCAAAATAATGCATTGAAACCTCCGCGATAAGACTTTATCAGCTCAAAGGGTGTTTTGCCGGTTTCGCGGTGAATCAGTTTTAACAGCAACCGGCCCTGATTCGCATTGAGTGTTTTGAGCGTATCGATATAGGTTTTATAAACATATTTCTGGTACCACCTGATATAAACCTTTCTTTTTGCCGGATCAGCATGACTGCTTTCGAATTCAGCGTTGACGATTTTCAGTTCGCTGCTGACAATCAGTGCAAGAGGATAGGTTTTTAACAGATCCACTTCAAGCTGACGATATTTTTTCTGCTCTCTTTTGTTCTTAAAGGGAAAAGGGCCGATCATTTCGATGGTACCCAGATTAACATGGAGAATACTGTCATGGGAAGGAAAGATAAATCCCTTGAAAGCCCCTTTGGCAGTAGCAGCTTTTACGTCGATTTGTGTTTCATGCTTACTGATCTGGGCATAAATCGGAAAATTCCAGGTCATTATATTGAGTACAATCAGAAACGTAGTTTTAATCATAGTTTAATAGCATGACCTACGGTATTTCAATTCAATTTCTATGGTATTTCTATTGCATTACCTGTCAGCTGAATCGTTTTTAGTACAGAATTTTTATCAGGGACTTTGCCATCCACGGCGATTTCAAAGGTGCCAGGTTCCACCATTTGCCGGGCATCGGAATCGGTGATTGCGAAATCTTCGGGATTCAGTGAAAAGGTTACCGATTGTTGTTCCCCTTTCTTTAAACAGATTCGCCTGAACCCTTTCAGGGCGACCTGAGGTACGATCCATTTTGTCGTTTTATTCGAGAGGTAGAGCTGAACAACCTCCTCACCATCCATTTTCCCGGTATTTTTGACATCAACAGTGACCTTTATGGGGAAATGAGTTTCTGAAGTTTCTGCTGTCTCTATTGTTTTGAGGTTACTGTATTCAAATGAGGTGTAGCTTAGCCCGTATCCAAATGGATAAAGCGGGGTTCCATGGAAATAGCGGTACGTTCGTCCCTGCATGTCATAATTGGAGAATTCAGGAATATCCTTCTCTGATTTGTAGAAAGTTACAGGTAATCTTCCGGAAGGATTGATTTCGCCAAATAAAAGGCGGGTCAGTGCGGTTCCGGTTGCTTCCCCGGGATAGAAAGCCTGTACAATTGCCGGCAGGTTCTGATCCTCCCAGTTCAAAGCTATGGCACTTCCGCTAAAGTTCACACAGATAATGGATTTGCCTGTTTTATAGAGGTCTTTGAGTAAATCCTCCTGAATTTTTGGGAGATTAATATGAGTGCGATCACCGTGTGAGAATCCATCTATTTCCAGCGGCATCTCTTCCCCTTCGAGCTCGGAAGAGATACCTCCGCAGAAAATGACCACGTCCGATTTGGCCGCATCATCCAGTGCCTCCTGATGGTAGTTTCGTGAAGTTTCTGTCCATGAAAGAATAGCCGAAGGTTCTACGATATTTGCATACGACGATTTTGCGACGCGAAGTTCAGCCACAATTTCATATTTCTGCCCTTTTACCAGATTAACAGGGTTTGTCCCGACAACCTTATGATCGATTGATACCCTTAAATTTCCTCCAAACTGGTAGGCTCCCGAACGGTCGGGGATCAGGATTCCGCTCCAGCGAACTGAAAATTGGTCTTCCAGAAGAGCGTTGATTGGCGATCTCATCCAATAAAAATCAATTTTTGAATCAATCTGTACTTTTTGAGGTAATCCTTCAAATTTTGTATTGGTAAAATATTCTCCTTTTAATCCCTTGGTTATTCTTCCATTTTCGTTGTGAAACAGATTCCTGGCCTCAATAATTTCGAAGTCGGTGTAGACTCCCGGAACAATCGGACAACCGGGGGAATATAATACATGGTTCGTTCCAAGTTTATCGCGCAATGCCTTAAGCGGAGTTATCGGGCGGATGGGCTGGCCATTATAATTGCCGATCAGTATTGAAAAGTTGTTGGCATTGGGTCCGATCAGTGCAATTTTATTCACTTTTTTGAGTGGGAGAATCCCGTTGTTTTTTAGCAGTACGAGCGATTTCTCTGCAGCTTCCTGTGTGATTTTAAGATTCTTCTCTGATCCAACCATTGAGTAGGGCATTTTTGACCATGGAACCTGGTCGTCAGGATCAAACAGACCGAGCATGAATCTTGCCCGGTATAATCTTTTAATTGAGGTATTGATATCACTTTCATTCACTATTCCGACGCGGATGGCCGAATCCAGATTACTGACCAGAAAACTTCTGCTCTCCTCACAATTAATGTCGGTTCCCGTGGATAAAGACCAGCCCCATGCTTTGGTAGAGTTTGGAGTGGTGTGGTGACCAATTTTAGTAAAGAAATCGGAGATTGCTCCGCAATCGGAAACTACATATCCTGTAAATCCAAAACGCTTCCGAAGAATGGAACTCAATAAAATGTCATTGCCACAGCAGGGTTTGTCGCGGAAACGGTTATAGGCACACATAACCGATTGAACATTGGCCTCTCTGACCACGGCCTTGAATGCAGGGAGATAGGTGTCATAAAGATCGCGGTCATTGACATAGACATTATCAACATGGCGCGAGAATTCGGGACCGCTGTGGACCGCATAGTGCTTGGCTGTGGCAACGGTTTTCAGGTATTTTGGGTTGTTGCCCTGAAGTCCTTTGACAAAGTTAACTGCCATCCGTCCGGTCAGGTAGGGATCTTCACCATAGGTTTCCTGGCCACGCCCCCAGCGAGGATCCCTGAAAATATTGATGTTGGGAGTCCAGAACGTGAGACCGGTATAAATACTGCGGACATTGTTGGCTACAAAATAGTTGTGTTTTGCCCGTGCTTCATCGCTGATCGCATCTGCAACCCGAAACATCAGGTCCTGATCGAATGTGGCTGAAAGTCCGATAGCCTGAGGAAAAACAGTAGCCTTTCCTGCTCTTGCCACACCGTGCAGACACTCATTCCACCAGTTATAAGCCGGAATTCCGAGTCTGTCAATGGGAGCTGCCTCGTTAAAAAGCTGGGTGACCTTCTCCTTTAAAGTCATCCGGGAAACGAGGTCCTCAACTCTTTCGTCTATTGTTAGTTGTGTGTTTTTGTACGGCAATACAGCCGTCTTCTGACCAATAACCATTCGTGGAGTTAGTAAGATTACTAATCCGGCCAACACAAGCACCTCTCTTTTCATACTTTTCCTTTTGATGGGATGATATTCTTTTTCTGACTTTTAGTAAGTCTGCATTTCTTATTTTTATTCAGTACACCACAGCGATATGCTGTTTGAACCGAAGCTCTTTTTGGGGGCTCAATAATCTTTGCAAACCTACCGAACAATATCCGGATTGCCAAAACACGACCCGACAATTTGGATGGATTGGGTTAAAAATCGGATTGTTTTTTACAACAGTATAACCGCTACCCATTTAACGGGCAACAAGGCATTCCTGAAAAATTTGGTCAGGGCAAATTAAAAAAGTCTAATAGCCTCCATCCTACCTTACCCCCCTGACATTCATCCTCAATCCGTAAACTGATTTTACAGCGGTAATGAAAAGCAAACGACGGTCTTTCCCCCCAAAACAGACATTAGTTGTCCAGCTCTCCTTTGTGGGGATTTTTATGACCAACTCCCCTTTTGAATTGAAAACCGTTACACCGTTGCCGGTCATGTAGATATTTCCCCGGTTGTCGATGGTCATTCCGTCAGAACCCTGTTCGGTAAAAAGTTTCTTGTCGCTGAGGCTGCCATCTTTTTTGATCCTGTAAATCCAGGTTTTATTTGCCTTAATATCTGCTATATATAAATATTTCCCATCCGGAGTTCCGACAATCCCGTTTGGTTTTTGAAGATCACCCGCAACTTTGACCAGTTTTGAACCACCCGGTGCCAGGTAATAGACATTCTCGCCATCCATTTCAGAGTTCTGGTGATCCCACCATGTGCGTTTATAAAAGGGGTCGGTAATGTAAATTCCGTTATCAGGAGCAATCCAGAGATCATTAGGACCGTTCAGGTGCTTACCTTCATAATCTTTGACCAGAACAGTTACCTTCCCGGCAGGTGTGATCGACCAGAGTTCATCCTTCTCATCCGAACAGGTGACAAGATTCCCCTTATGGTCAAAATGCATTCCATTGGCTCTTCCAAAGTTTTCGCCAAACAATGACAATTTATTCTCTGTTGACCACTTCATAATTCGGTTGTTGGGCTGATCACTAAAAAAGATATTTCCCGCCTTGTCGCATGTTGGCCCTTCAGTAAACTGGAAATCACCGGCCAGTTTTTCGGGTATGGTCCCGGGTACAAATAACTCCTTCTTCTTTGTTTTGGTTTGGCCATACTGTGGCAACAGCAGGAGCAAAATAATAATCAGGGCGATTCTGTCCATCAGGTATGCAGGAATTGAAAGCGAAGGACTTTCAGGCAAAACAAAGGATTTGGATCTCATCTTTTAAATTTAGTTTGATCCAAAGTTGTCATTAATTATTCAATATTTTATAACTTTGGTCATTGAAATTTATATTGAATTTTGGGTTTTACCTTTAAAAATCGCTGCTATGAGTAAAGAGAAAAGTCCAACAAAGGATAAGAACAAGAAAGAACCGGAAAAGAACCTGAAAGAAAAACGGGCTGAGAAAAAGGCAAAACGGGAAGGAAAGAAGTAGAGCGGAAACCGGAATAAAGTGAAACAGATGGAAGGGGAAAATTGATGCAATTGATCTTTTCCTATTTCGCTTTACCCTTTTACAGGCAATATTTTGCCTGTTGTTCTGAATATCACTGCAACATAGTTCGTCATATGCCGTAATCGGTGTACCTTTGTCGCATATTAAAACCGGACAAAGGTGATTTTTGAGGAATTAAATTTAAACAATGCGTTACTCAAGGCATTGGCTGATCTAGAGTTTGTTAATCCAACCCCGATACAGGAAAAGGCATTTCCGGTGATCATGTCGGGAAGGGATGTTATTGGAATAGCCCAGACCGGAACCGGTAAGACACTGGCTTATTTGCTGCCTGTGCTAAGACAGTTCACCTTCTCAAAACAGAAAGATCCAAGAATACTTATCCTGGTTCCGACGCGCGAATTGGTGATTCAGGTTGTTGAGGAGATCCGGAAACTGACCACTTACATGTCGGTTAGGGTGGTTGGGGTGTATGGCGGGACCAACATCAATAATCAGAAGGAAGAGTTATATGCAGGTCTGGATATCCTGGTTGCCACGCCGGGAAGGCTGGTGGATCTTGCGATGACTGGTATTCTCAGACTGAAATCGATTCAGAAACTGGTTATCGATGAGGTGGATGAGATGCTTAATCTTGGTTTTCGTCCTCAGCTGATCAGTCTGATGGAGATTATTTCCCCTAAAAGACAAAACCTCATGTTCAGTGCAACCCTTACCGAAGATGTGGATCAATTGATTTCCGATTTCTTTGCAAATACGTTAAAGATTGAGGTGACCCCACATGGCACACCCCTTCAAAAAATCTCCCAGGTTGTGTATCATGTTCCCAATTATTATACCAAGGTTAACCTGCTGGAATTGTTGTTATCTGAGAATGAGGATTATAATAGAGTGCTTGTTTTTGTAAATACCAAAAAATCGGCTGACCGGTTATTTGAAACAATCCAGACTAAATTTCCTGAACAGATTGGTATTCTTCATTCCAATAAATCCCAGAATTTCAGGATTAATGCGTTGAAATATTTTGAAGAGGGAATTTACCGGGTACTGGTAACCACAGATCTCATTGCTCGTGGTTTGGATATCAGTAATATCTCACATGTCATTAATTTTGAGATGGCAGAAACGGCAGGCGACTATGTTAACCGCATTGGTCGCACCGGACGCGCAGATAAAGAGGGTGCCGCGATCTCATTCGTCACCGAAAAGGAAAAGATTGAACTTCAGGATGCTGAAGCTTTGATGAAAATTTCAATCCTGGTTGAGCCACTCCCTTCCAACCTTAAAATATCCTGTGAATATACGGAGGCAGAAAATCCAACAAACTTGTTTGACAAGCAATATTATAAGGCTGATACTGCAATCAGGGGATCCCAGGGAGCCTTTCATGAGAAGAAAGAGAAAAATAAAAAGATTAATCTCGGTGGCCCTGGAACCAGAAATCCCAAATTTGGAGTCAAAAAGAAGCAACCGGTACCCGTTGTTAAACCTCCGAAATTTAAATTCTGATACTGCACCTTACATTTGATCAATGACAACTTCCCAGAAAAATAATCCTTTGCACGGAATCACCCTTGAGATGATCCTGAACCAACTGGTTAGCCATTATGGATGGGATGAATTAGGCCGCAGGATCAGAATTAACTGTTTTATCAGTGATCCCGGCATCGCTTCTAGTCTGAAATTCCTGCGCAAAACCCCCTGGGCCCGTAATAAAGTTGAGCAGCTGTATCTTGAGATGGTGGCAGGGAGGAAATAACCAGGCGGTAAAATGGGTCAGAGTTGGCGCAGATTCCGGTTTCCAAAAATTCACAGTATTTTGAATATAAAATTGAGAGAATGGACCGTGCTTATCTTGAAATAATTTTTTTATGCGGATTAATTTTACAGATTATTCTTCTGCTCCCTTACCTTCCGGATTATTTCCCCCAAAGATTCCATCGCCATTTCAATAAGAGGGAAAGGCTTTATTTAATACTCATATCTATTGGTTCACAGTTACTTCCGTTAATTTATATATTGTCTTCCTGGTTTTCATGGTTTGATTATAACCTGCCAAAATGGACTACTATCCCAGCTCTTCTGCTTTATTCTTTGAGCTATTGGCTTTTTTTCAGAGCTTATACCGATTTGGGAAAATCATGGTCGCCAGGCTGGGATAGCGGGGAGGAGCAAGTTCTGGTCACTTCAGGAATCTTCAAATGGGTTCGTCACCCGATGTATGCCTCTTTTGCATTACTTGCCATTGCTCAGATTCTGATGTTGCAAAACTGGATGGTAGGTCCTGCTTTCCTGATCCTTGCGATTCCGTTTTACAAATATCGGATCAGGCGGGAGGAGAGAGAACTTATCCTTCATTTCGGCGAGGCGTACCGGAAATACCGGAAACAGACCAATGCTCTGGTTCCGGAAATAAAAAATAGCTATATGGTACTTATAATTAAAAGGATAAAGCTTTTGTTCAGGAAGAACTACCTTATAACTGCCTTCAAATCACGTTTTGCAAGGGCACGGCGCATGGGAAGTAAATAATCTTTCGATCCCCGCTTTACATCGCATTTCCCTTTATAATGAATCAGATAGGTGCACTGTGTCGCCTGAACCGAATCGAGTTCGCAAATTGCGATCAATGATTCAATAACATAGTCAAAGGTATGATAATCATCATTGTGAAGTTCCAATGTGCAAATATGATCCTTGTCTGAATCTGTGGGTGATATCCGATTTTTTTGCTTCTCAATGCCCATACTTTTTCGATGGTTTAACCGGTTTATTTTAAAGGTGCCTCTTTGACTACCGAAGAGACAGGTACTCTTTCCCCGTTTTTAAATGCCGCTAAAAACGCCCCTTTTACCCCTTCTATAATCAGTTGGTTTTTAAGAGTTGAGGCATCCTTATAGGCTGTAAAATTGCCGATTGTGTAAATTTCGTTACGCTTTTCGTCGGTGTATTTATCGATCTTCCTAAACTTTGATAACATCGCATACCTGGTTTTGAAGGCCGGGGTTAACTTGCCATTTTTAAAAGAGCCAATCTGGACCTTGAACACTATGACATCCTTGTGTTCCGGCGAAATAACCGGTGATAGTGGTAGTTGTTTCAGCGAATCGGGTTCAACTGAAGTTCCGTTAGGTGATGAAGAGGGCATAACCGCCGCTTCGACTGGAATAATTTCTGCTTTCTTTTTTTCGTTCAGCAACCGCTCGCCTCTGACTCTTTCCCGTTCAGTGATTTCTGTAATAAACCCGGCCATTTTGTCAGCTCCGGCTTTTTCCCAATAGGCTGCTTCTTTAATTCTGGCCTGTTCAAAATACTTCTCACGATCACGCAATAACTGGTAGGACTGTTGCTCAGCTTCAACGATCCGTTGTACCAGGGCAAGCCGAGTGGTAACGCTGTTGGTCTCCTCATGAGCTTTTCTGAGGATATCAGTATTGCTGACAATTGAATCGTTCTTTCCGGTTGCAATCCACGCTTTGGCAAAGAGAATTTTAGCGGCCTCACTTCTGAAATCGGTAATGCTGTGATAGGTCAATTGACTATTAATCTGAAAATTAAACCATTCTGTCTTAAGTGAATCAGGTATTGGGAATATTTTTTCGTCTGGTTGCGGAGTTGGTACTTTAATGGTATCCACAAAGATTGTTTTGGTATCACCCTTGTCAATTTTAAACGGATTGATCTGTTTCAAACAGAGATCAAGGTATTTGTCGTATTCGAGTTCCCGGCGCTCCTGCTTGCTCCCTTTATATCTTTTGTAGAAGTCTAACGCTTCGGTCCAGTTACCAAGGGCATGAAAGTAATTTGCCAGGTAAAAATTGGCGTTCGCAGGGGTTTTATCAACCACAGCATTGAGTAGTGCTTCCTTGGCAGCGGTTTCGTAATGATGATTTTTAAGTAAAGTAACCCCGTAATAGTAGTTCAACATGGGATTGTCCGGCGATTTATTAATCAGCTCGGTAAACAATGGCAATGCTTTTTCATATTTCTTCTCATTAAAATAATCAATGGCAAGTTTTTCATTACCAACTATTTCCTGCGCAGTTGTGCGATACGGAAATAGCAAATATAGACCTGTGATAAGAATAAAGCAAATGCTCCTTATGGAAACGTTCATGGCAATGGATGCGTGAAATATTTTAGGGTCAAAATTAACGATTTTAGTCGGTTATTTCGGCTTTCACCATTTTTTTCTCTGTTTATTCAGCTCAAATCCGGCTCTTTTTTCTTTAATTTCTTATATTTGTAGGATAATGTAAACCCGGTTTCCTGAGTATGTTGCCTGTTCGGGATACTTTCAGCAAAGATTTATTGACTGATTTTTAATTCTGGGTCTGGCAAACTTTGTTTAACGTACGTTTGTTTTGCTTTAAATTTAAAAATATTTAGATATGCAAAATTTAGTTGAAGGAGTTCCTGCTCCCGCTTTTTCCGGAATTAACCAGGATGGAAAAACAATTTCGCTTTCTGCCCTTAAAGGGAAGAAACTAATTCTCTACTTTTACCCTAAAGATAACACCCCCGGATGTACCGCTGAATCGTGTAACTTGAATGATAATTATGATTATTGGCTTTCCAGGGGATATGAAGTAATCGGCGTAAGTCCTGACAGTGAGGCCTCTCATTTGAAATTCTCCCGGAAATTCGGATTTAAATTTAACCTGATCGCTGATACCTCTAAAGAAATTCTTCAGGCCTATGGAGTTTGGGGCGAAAAAATGAATTATGGCAAAACCTACATGGGTGTGATCAGGACTACATTTGTGATTAATGAGGAGGGAATTATTGAGAAAATATTCAAAAAAGTCGATACAAAAGAACACACGAGTCAAATCGCGAAAGAGCTAAATATCAAGTAAATACATATAACCAAAATGGCAAAGGAAGATACGCAGAAGGTCAACAGTGAGAAGTTGAAAGCCCTCCAGCTTACAATGGATAAAATCGAGAAGAGCTTTGGGAAAGGTTCGATTATGCGGATGGGTGATAAACCAGTAGATGATGTGCAGGCTATTCATTCAGGTTCAATCGCTCTGGATATGGCCATGGGAATCGGCGGTTATCCCAAAGGGCGGGTAATTGAGATTTTTGGTCCGGAATCTTCAGGAAAGACAACCCTTGCCATCCATGCCATTGCTGAGGCGCAGAAGGTAGGCGGCATCGCTGCATTTATTGATGCCGAACATGCCTTCGATCCAACCTATGCTCAAAAATTGGGCGTGAATATCAATGAGTTGCTGATTTCACAACCCGATAACGGGGAACAGGCGCTTGAAATTGCGGATAGCCTGATCCGATCCGGAGCCATTGATATCATTGTGATTGACTCTGTTGCAGCACTGACACCCAAAGCCGAAATTGAAGGTGAAATGGGGGAATCGAAAATGGGACTTCAGGCCCGTTTAATGTCACAGGCTCTGCGGAAGCTCACCGGAAGTATCAGTAAAACCAAAACCTGCGTTATTTTCATCAACCAGCTGCGTGATAAAATCGGGGTAATGTTTGGAAATCCGGAAACAACAACCGGTGGTAATGCCCTTAAATTTTATGCTTCTGTCCGTCTCGATATCCGCAAAATAGGTCAGCTGAAAGATGGTGATGAGGTTCAGGGAAGTCATACCCGGGTAAAAGTAGTCAAAAACAAGGTTGCTCCTCCATTTCGCAAGGCTGAATTCGATATCCTTTACGGTGAGGGGATCTCTAAAATAGGGGAAATTATTGATCTTGGCGTTGAAATTGAACTCATTAAGAAGGCCGGATCGTGGTTTAGTTATGGCGAAACAAAGCTTGGACAAGGGAGAGAAGGGGTAAAATCGTTGCTCAGAGATAATCCGGAATTACTGGAAGAGCTTGAGGGTAAGATTATTGCTAATTATACGCCGGCTCTGGACAAATAAATAAATGACACCATCTAAAGAAATCTGAACCGGAAATTTTTGGGTTCGGATTTTTTTTGGACTTTTGTGGCCTGTGTTAATATGGATATTCCGGCCATTTCCAATGGATGAATGCCAGTCATTCAGGTAATCTATCCCTTGTAGCAAGGGTGATATTTAGAATAAATAATGTACAGATGAAGATATTGAAATTTGGAGGAACTTCTGTCGGTTCTGCTGAAAATATAAAAAGAATAAGTGAAATAGTTCTTAATCAGCAAGATAAGATAATCGTTGTGGTCTCTGCCTTAGGAGGAGTGACCGATTTACTTCTTGGAGTAGCCCGCAAGGCCGCTTCGGGGATTAAACTGAATGGTGAACTCCTCGCAATCAGGGCACGCCATGAAGAGATCATTGAAACCTTGTTTGGCACTGAAGATGCTGGAAAAACCATTGATTCACTCAAACCGCTTTTTGAAGAACTTGAAAAAATTGTTCAGGGCGTTACCCTGATCGGTGAGCTTACTCCCAAAACATTGGATAAGATTCTTGGTTTTGGTGAACGGCTCTCTTCATTGTTGATTAGTAATTACTTAAAAGTTCCGTTAATTGACAGCATGTCGGTGATCAAAACTGACCGGAATTTTGGAAAGGCAAATGTTGATTTTGGGTTTACGTATGAATTAATTTCGGAAGCATGCTCAAAAATAAATCAGTTTGCAGTGGCTCCCGGATTTATCTCCTCTGCTACTGATGGTTCCATGACTACGCTTGGCCGCGGAGGCTCCGATTATACCGCAGCACTTTTTGCAGCTGCTGTCAATGCAACCCAACTTGAAATCTGGACCGATGTGGATGGCTTTATGACTGCCGACCCGCGGGTAATCAGCAAGGCCTATACAATTCCTACGCTTACTTATTCTGAAGCTATGGAGTTATCCCATTTTGGTGCAAAGGTGATCTATCCGCCCACCATACTTCCGGTTTACCAGAAAAATATCCCGATTCATATAAAAAATACGTTGAATCCTTTGGGTGATGGCACATTGATCAGCCTGTCGGAAACTACGGGTAAGGATCATCCGATTAAAGGGATCTCTTCCATTTCAGGAATTTCCTTATTTACTATCCAGGGTTTGGGGATGGTGGGTGTTACCGGTATTTCCATGCGTCTCTTTGGAGCGCTGGCCAGGAAAGAGATTAATGTTATTCTTATTTCCCAGGCCTCTTCCGAAAACTCAATCAGTTTTGCCATTGATTCCCAGTTTTCGGAAATTGCCCATGAGGCGATATCCTTTGAATTTGAACGGGAAATTGCATCGGGAAGAATCAGCAAACTGACCTGTGAAAATGAACTTTCCATTGTGGCAATCGTTGGTGAGAATATGAAACATTCCGCCGGAATAGCCGGAAAGCTTTTTCAAACCATAGGAAAGAATGGGATAAACGTTGTGGCTATCGCCCAGGGCGCTTCTGAACAAAATATCTCGTGGGTAGTTAAGAACTCCGATTTAAGAAAGACACTCAATGTGGTGCACGAGGCATTCTTCCTCTCCCCGTATGTTGAGCTGAATATATTCCTGGTCGGAATCGGAACGGTCGGCCGTGATCTGCTGGATCAGATTGGCCGTCAACAGGAAAAACTTAAAAAAGAACACCGGCTCAAACTGAAGCTTGCCGGAGTGGCAAATTCGAGGAAAATGGTTTTTGACCGCGAGGGAATCGATGTTTTAACCATTAAGAATAAAATCAATCAGTCGGAGGTCAAATCCGACCTGAAATTGTTTTGCAGGACAATGGTTGAGATGAACATGTTCAACTCTGTATTTGTTGACTGTACAGCAGACGAGAAAGTCGCAAATCATTACCTCTTTGCACTTGAAAATTTTATTTCTGTTGTTGCAGCGAATAAGGTGGCTGCATCATCGGAATACAGCCGATATCGGGAGCTCAAGGAGATGGCGGCTAAACATGGTGTCAAATTTCTGTTTGAGACCAATGTGGGCGCCGGCCTCCCGTTGATTTCAACCATTAACGATCTGATGCATTCAGGTGACCGCATCGTCCGCATTGAAGCAGTGCTATCCGGAACACTGAATTATATATTCAATACTTTAAGCAAGGAGATACCTTTCAGCAAGGCAGTCCGGATGGCTAAAGAGATGGGGTATGCAGAGCCCGATCCGCGCATCGACCTTAGCGGGATTGATGTGATCCGTAAGTTGGTGATTCTTGCAAGGGAGTCTGGGTATCGTATTGAAAAAGAAGATGTTGAAAATAATTCGTTTATTCCTCAGAAGTATTTTAATTCTTCGATGGAGGAATTTTGGAATACCATCAGTGAAATGGATGAACTATTTGAGAAGCAACGTCTTCTCCTGGAATCCAAACGTCAGAAATGGCGTTTTGTTGGAGTGATGAACGAAGGAAAAGCCTCTGTGTCATTAGTGGTTGTGGATCCCGGACATCCGTTTTATGATCTTGAAGGAAGTAATAACATCCTGCTCCTTACCAGTGAGCGGTATAACGAATATCCGATGCTGATCAAAGGATATGGGGCAGGTGCAGCAGTTACCGCAGCCGGTGTTTTTGCCGACCTGATCAAGGTCTCAAATATTTAGTAATTTTGTAAATAATTAATAATGAAGCATATAATTATTCTTGGAGATGGAATGTCCGATCAGCCCGAGATTGAACACGACGGACTGACCCCATTGATGGCCGCCCGGATACCGAATATCGACCGTCTTGCGAAATTGGGGAGGTCCGGTTTATTAAAAACAATTCCGGAAAGACTTCATCCGGGAAGTGAGGTTGCCAATCTCGCGGTTCTGGGCTATGATGTTGAGGCCGTTTTTGAGGGAAGAGGAGTCATTGAAGCAGCTAGCATAGGGGTTGAACTTGAAGAAGGAGATCTTGCTCTGAGATGTAACCTTATTTGCATAGCTGACGAAAAAATCAAAAACCATTCTGCGGGACATATCTCAACAACGGAAGCGATCGAATTGATTAATGCGCTCAATGAGCATTTTGGAGATGAACGGGTGAAGTTTTATACCGGTGTTTCCTACCGGCATCTTTTGGTGATTAAAGGGGGTAACAAATCGCTTAAATGCGTTCCTCCGCACGATGTCACCGGAACTCCCGTTGTCGATGTACTTCCTTGTTCATCCGGTGAAGCCGGAGCGGAAACCGCCCGGCTTTTATTGAATCTGATTCATAAATCGAGGGAATTGCTTGAAAATCATCCGGTCAATGTGAAGCGTAAATCGGAGGGAAAAGATCCTGCCAATTCAATCTGGCCCTGGTCACCAGGTTATAAACCTTCAATGAAGACCTTAAGAGAGATGTTTGGAATCAGCAGTGGCGCTGTTATATCGGCGGTCGATCTGATCCAGGGAATCGGAGTATATGCCGGTCTTGATGTCATTAAAGTGGAAGGTGCCACCGGATTATATGATACCAATTATGAAGGAAAGGCTGAAGCTGCTGTTGAAGCGCTTAAAACGAGGGATTTTGTCTATCTGCATATTGAGGCGAGTGATGAGGCTGGTCATGAAGGAAATTATGATCTTAAATTAAAGACTATTGAATACCTTGATAACCGGGTGGTCAGATATCTGGTGGATGAAATTGCCAAAATGGATGAACCGGTTGCCATTGCCATTCTTCCGGACCATCCCACTCCCTGGAAACTGAAAACCCATACACGGGATGCCGTACCTTTCCTGATCTGGTACCCGGGCATTCAGCCCGACAGTGTTGATCAGTATGACGAGCTTTCTGCATCAAAGGGGGATTACGGAATTTTGGAGAGTCATCAGCTGATGCAGGAGTTATTGAGGAATGGGAGGATTTAAGGAGTTTAACATTTCTAAAATTCTAACAGCCTGCAGCCTACATCCCTTGATAAAGAAAGAATTATTTAAGCGTTAAGTAAAATGAAGTATTACAGCACTAACCATAAGACCCCTGACGTAACCCTTGAGCTGGCGGTTACCCAGGGACTGGCAGCCGATCGCGGGCTATTTATGCCGGAGCGGATTAATCCGATGCCGGAATCTTTTTTCCGGAATATCAGTTCCATGAGCTTTCAGGAACTCTCTTTTGAGGTGGCCAAAAGATTCTTTGGTGAAGATATCCCTGAGCGTACCCTGGAGAAGATTGTATTTAATACGTTGGCTTTTGATACTCCGTTGGTGGAAGTAAGTGATCACATTTATTCGTTGGAGCTTTTTCATGGCCCGACATCCGCATTTAAAGATGTGGGTGCGCGGTTTATGGCACGGCTCTTATCCCATTTTCTGGGACAGGAGAAGAAGATGGTTCATGTGTTGGTTGCCACTTCCGGTGATACAGGAAGTGCTGTAGCGAACGGGTTCCTGGGTGTGCCCGGAATCAAGGTTCATGTACTCTATCCAAAAGGGAAGGTTAGTGACATTCAGGAGAAGCAGTTTACCACGTTGGGACAAAACATCACTGCCCTCGAAATTGACGGTACCTTTGATGACTGCCAGGCTTTGGTGAAATCGGCATTTATGGATGAAGCGCTGAAGCAGAAGATTACGATTACTTCTGCCAACTCCATAAACGTGGCCAGATTTCTTCCACAGGCATTTTATTACTTCAATGCATGGGCCAAACTGGAGGATAAAACACGAAAAGTGGTCTTTTCAGTTCCAAGCGGAAACTTCGGAAATCTTACAGCAGGACTTTTTGCCAAAAAGATGGGGCTACCCATAAGTAAATTCATTGCGGCCAATAACCTGAATGACATTGTTTTCAAGTATTTAAAAACCGGAATTTACGAGCCTCGTCCCTCTGTCTCTACCATTGCCAATGCGATGGATGTGGGTGATCCGAGTAATTTTGCCCGCATTCTCGATTTATATAAGAATGATCATCAGGCAATTTCCAGAGAAATGACCGGAACCACCTATACCGATGACCAGATCCGCGAAACCCTCCTTTACGTTTATCAAACCAGGGGATATCTTCTTGATCCCCATGGTGCGGTGGGTTATCGTGCACTTAATGAATTGCTTAAGGACGACGAAACCGGAATCTTTCTGGAAACAGCTCATCCGGCCAAATTCACCGAAACCGTTGAAGAGGTGGTTGGAAAAGGGAATGTTCCTATGCCGCAGCGGTTACAAAACTTTATGAAGGGGAAAAAACTGAGCATCCAATTTCCGGCTGATTACGAGTCATTCAGAGCTTATCTTAACGAGCTGGAATAGTTACCGAACCCGAAAAGGTGTAAATAAACAACCTAATTTTGACTGCTCCTGATTCGGTCCGGGATAAACCGATATCATCTGTGATACCTGTTTTTGTAATGTTCCTTAAAGGTGAAGGCATAACCGACAGTAATCGATTCGGAATATGGTCTGCTTGCCCCGTTGACGGAACTTTGTTGAATGGGTAAGAATGCATAATTAGCTCCGATTTCAATGAATAGGACCTCTTTTTTATTCAGTTTACAAGACAGCCCGAATAATCCGTTTATCCCCACATCATAGGCATTCAGTTTTTGAATACCTGTATTTTCCAGGGAACCCAACGGAATGACCGACGGAATAGTCTTTCCCTGATCCTCATAGATTGAACCGGAACTGATGGTGCGATTGGCATTTAACAATAACCCTAAGAATGGTCCTGCTCCTGCATAAAAGCGGAATTTTCGGTTTATATGCCAACTTTCCCTGACCAAAAGTGGAAACAGCAGGTAATTTAGGTTCATATCACTCTTAAAATCAGAATAGAGATATTGACCAATACCAGTCTGTACCAAACTTGCCGGGGTTGGATAAGCCTGAAATTTATTTAATCCACCCTGAGATGAATATTCAATACCCAGGGAAAATGATAATTTCGCAGAAACATGATACTCTCCGTACATGCCAAATTCGCCCCCCGTCTTTAACGAATTACTGTCGTAGGTTGGATTGTTGGCTGTTCCGCCTGACAGACCGGGAAAACTTACCCCACCCTTGGCGCCGAGGGTTAATTTTTGTCCACAAAGGTCATTCCCAAGAAAGAAAAGTCCGGTAATGAATATTAAGATTAGATTTTTCTTCATTCTGTTTAATTCATAAGATTTTGACAAATTTATAACATTTCAGTTTTGCCCATACATCTAAATCTTCTTTTAGGAATATTTTTGCGGGACTTGACCCAAATCCATTACTTTTGCAAAAATTAAAACCCGGACCATGAAAAACCTGTTCTTTTTTTTTCTGATTCTGACCCTTTTTTCAGCCTGTATGAAAAGTGAAAAACCTGCTTCCGTAAAACCCAATTACCTGCCCGGAATCCCTAAACTGACTTCGGATATTATGACCCCTGAGGTGTTGTGGTCGTTTGGCCGTGTGGGGGGAACCCAGGTTTCGCCTGACGGGAAATCGGTAATTTATGGAGTTACCTATTTTAATATTGCGGAAAATAAATCGTACCGCGATATTTATCTGGTTCCGGTTTCGGGCGGAGACGCCAAAAGGCTCACCGATACCCCTGAAAAAGAGGGGGAAGAGCACTGGCGTCCCGACGGGAAAAAGATTGGCTATATCTCCTCAAAATCGGGAAGTGATCAGTTATGGGAGATGAATCCTGACGGTACAGGAAATGTTCAGGTTTCGAAAGTGGCTGAAGGTATTTCAGGATTTAAGTATTCCCCTGATTTAAAGAATATTGTATATATTAAATCTGTCAAGTTAGATAAAGATATTCATGATCTCTTTTCTGATCTTCCACTGGCAAATGCCCGGCTCGAAACAGACCTGATGTACCGCCACTGGGACAGCTGGCACGATTACACCTATCAGCATGTTGTCGTTGCAAAATACAGCGAAACCGGTTTGTCAGAGGATAAGGATATCATGAAAGGTGAGCGCTTTGATTCACCGATGAAGCCAATGGGTGGGATTGAACAGATCAACTGGAGCCCGGATGGGAAAACAATCGCCTATACGTGCAAAAAAAAGGTCGGAAAGGAATATGCCATTTCAACAAATTCAGATATTTATCTGTACAATGTTGAAACTGGCACCACAATCAATTTTACCGAAGGGATGATGGGGTATGATGTTAATCCTGTTTATTCACCTGATGGACAAATGATTGCATGGGAGAGTATGGCGCGCGACGGCTATGAGGCCGATAAGAACCGCCTTTTTATTGCAGACCTCAAAACCGGGGTAAAAAAGGATTATTCTGCCGGTTTTGATCAGGATGTTAAAGGGCTTACATGGACTAAAGACAGCAAATCGATCTATTTTATCTCCGATATTCACGCCACAGAGGAAATTTACAGGCTTGATCTTAGGAGAGAAAAAATAACCAGGATAACGGAAGGTGTTCACGATTATCAGGATGTATTTATTGCAGATAATCAATTGATTGCAACCAAGGTTTCCATGTCGCATCCTGCTGAGATTTATCGTGTCGATCCGGCCACCGGAAAAGATGAGGCAATCACTACGGTGACCAAGGGGATCATGGATCAAATGACTTTTGGCAAGGTCGAAAGCCGCTGGATTACGACGACCGACAAAAAGAAAATGAAAGTTTGGGTGATCTATCCTCCTCATTTTGATCCTTCCAAAAAATACCCGGCATTGTTATACTGTGAGGGTGGGCCACAGAGTACGGTGAGCCAGTTCTGGTCATACCGCTGGAACTTCCAGATGATGGCAGCCAATGGATATATCATTGTGGCGCCAAACCGGCGTGGTCTTCCGGGCTTCGGACAGGAGTGGAATGAGCAGATTTCGGGGGACTATGGTGGTCAGAATATGAAAGATTATTTGACGGCAATCGATACCTTGTGCAAGGAACCCTTCATCGACAAAAACCGTTTAGGCGCTGTCGGTGCAAGTTACGGTGGATACTCCGTTTATTATTTGGCAGGTCATCACCAGAAACGGTTCAAGACTTTTATTTCACACTGCGGAATCTTTAATCTTGAAGCGATGTATTCCACCACCGAAGAGGTTTGGTTTACCAACTGGGATAACGGCGGCGCCTACTGGGATTTGAATAATAAGGTCGCTCAAAATACCTATAAGAACTTCTCTCCTCATAAATTTGTCCAGAACTGGGATACCCCAATATTGGTAATCACCGGTGAAAAGGATCTGCGTATCCCATACACCCAGGGGATGGGCGCCTTTAATTCGGCCAAATTGAAAGGTATTCCCGCTGAGTTCCTGTTCTTCCCTGATGAGAGTCACTGGGTATTGAAAGCTCAGAACGGAATTCTTTGGCAACGCGTTTTCTTCCAATGGCTTGACAAATGGCTGAAGTGAGAATTGAATAAAAGAACAGAGGAATTGATACCAGTTGTATCTAATTCTAGTCATTTTAATTTCGGCAAAAATCCTGAAGGGATTTAATTTTAAAAAAACCCAACAAAGTTGGGGAAGAGAGTCCGTAGGCAAAAGAAACCCCGGAGAGGGTTCAATATCAACAATATTAATTTATGTTCAACCCAATTCTGGGTTGAGGTTCTGTTTTATTCATTTTCCCCCGGTTTCTCAAGTTCCACCGGGGGTCATTCAAATTAAACCACTTTGTGGTTTGGAAAAGTTTTCAGAATACCATTATTAGATTATGACAAATCGCGCTTCCGGAATACTTCTTCATCCGACCTCCCTTCCCGGGAAATACGGAATTGGCTCTCTTGGAGAAGAGGCTTACCATTTCATTGACTGGCTAGCAGGATCGGGTCAGAAAATCTGGCAGATTCTCCCTTTGGGACCTACCGATTTTAGCCATTCTCCTTACCAGTGTTATTCGGCGTTCGCCGGAAATTCTGACCTCATAGATCTTGATGAGTTGGTTAAAATTGGATTGATCGATCATGAAATTAAGCCTCCGGCCAAGGCATTTCCACCTGAAAGTGTCGACTACTTTCATGTGCGCAAATTCAGGGAACCTTATCTTCAGCAAGCATTTATCCGTTTTCGGGAAGTCGGGGGATTTGGCTGGGATGATTACCTGCGTTTCTGGCAGGAAAACAGCTGGTGGCTCGAAGCCTGGTCACTGTTTTATGCATGCCGCAAAAACCTGAAGGGGAAGGATTGGAGTTATTGGGAAGAATCATTGGTCAGGCATAAGCAGGATTCCCTTCATCTTCATTATCGGATTTATCGCGAAGACGTTGAATATCAGAGGTTCATGCAATTTCTTTTTTTTAAACAATGGTTTTCCTTGAAACGGTACGCCAATAGACGGGATATCAAAATATTCGGGGATATTCCCCTGTATGTTTCGTTTGATAGTGCCGATGTTTGGGCCAACCAGGAAATTTTCATGCTGGATAAAAGCAGAAAGCCGGTCATGGTGGGAGGGGTACCTCCCGATTATTTCAGCGAAACCGGACAGCTTTGGGGAAATCCTTTATTCGATTGGAAGAAGCTGCAAAACCGGAATTACGACTGGTGGATCGCCCGGCTCCATTTTAATCTGAACCTCTTTGATTTGGTCAGGATCGATCATTTCAGAGGGCTGGAATCGTTTTGGGCAATCCCCTTCGGAGAGAAAACCGCGGTCAAAGGGGAATGGATGAAGGCAAACGGGGATGGTATTCTGAGGTTGTTGCAAAGTCAGATCGGTCATCTGCCTATTATTGCCGAAGATTTGGGGACCATAACCCCCGAGGTTCAGCACCTGCGTAAAAAATATCATTTGCCTGGAATGAAGGTATTGCAATTTGCCTTTGCCTCTGATGCTGCAAATGAACATCTTCCCCATAATTATGATTTGGATTTTACCGCCTACACCGGAACACATGATAATGATACCACAGCAAACTGGCTTACCAAGCTCAAAGGGGAGGAGCGGGAAAACCTGCGTCACTATTTTGGTACCACCGGAATTGACCATTGGAAAATGATCAGGGCTGTCCTGGGATCAGTGGCCCAAATGACGATTATTCCGTTACAGGATGTTCTTGGTCTGGACGCTTCGGCCCGGATGAATACCCCTGGAACCATTGAAAATAACTGGAGATGGAGATTATCTGATACGATTGATCTGAAAGAGAGTGGTGAAAAATTAAAAGCCCTGACCGTTTTATACAACCGATAATACCGCTTCAACGAATTTCTCAGGTTGCTCCGAGTGAAGCCAGTGGCCTGCATCCGGAATCCCGATAATCCGGGCATCCGGATAAATGCTTTTGATCGCCGGCAGATCATCGTCTGAAATATAGTCCGAATTTAATCCGCGGATAAACGTAACCGGATAATTCAGAATCGGTTTCCGGTCTTCGAACCACCCACTGTTTACTCCACTGGTGATCGAAACGAGCGCATGCCTGAGAACCGGAACATTTATTTTCCACTCAAAATAGTCCTCTTTATTCCGTTGAATATTTTTGATCAGGAAATGCCTTAACGTTGGGTTATGCAGTTTTTCAGATAAAAAGTGATCAATCTCTTTTCGGGACGAAACTGCGACCAGGTTTAGCTCCTCCATCAATCCCAGGATAAGTTCATGCTCGAGTACTGTTTTATAGGGTCTGTCGGATAAGTTGTAGCTTTTGGGAGCTATGTCTGCAACGATCAATCCTGTAACCAGTTCCGGATATTCAGCGGCAAACATCATTGCAACCTTTCCGCCCATGCTGTGCCCCAGAATAACCGCTCGTTTAATAGGATGATCGGTAAAAAATTGGAAGAGGTCATCCACCAGATCCTGGTAAGTATGGCTTGAAGCATGGGGTGAATGACCATGATTCCGGAGGTCGGGTATAAAAATTGTGAAGCGATCCTCCAGCTTTCGGGCAATAGAAATCCAGTTATCCGAAGCGCCATAAAGTCCGTGAAGAATTACAAGCGGTTCCCCGCGCCCGGTCTTTCTGAATTTTAACGTTACAGACATTACCTCAGGCACTCTTTATATTTGAGTATGGTCAATTCCAGACCCATGTATAAAGCATCCGAAATCAAGGCATGACCAATTGAAACTTCCAAAAGATTGGGAATCGACTGGTTGAAAAACCTTAAATTCTGCAGACTCAGGTCGTGCCCCGCATTAACCCCAAGGTTAAGATCTTCAGCGGCTTTGGCTGCCAGCAGAAATGAACTGATTGCCTGATCCGGATTGAATGGGAAAGCTGTTGCATAAGGCTCGGTGTAAAGCTCGATGCGATCGGTACCTATGCGGGCAGCACCCTCCACCATTTTCTCATCAGCTCCCACAAACAGCGAGACGCGGATTCCTGCACCTTTCAATTCAGCCACGATATCGGTTAACAAACCTTGGTGCGTAATGGTGTCCCACCCTGCATTTGAGGTAATCGCATCATGGGCATCCGGAACCAGGGTAACCTGATCGGGCAACACCTCAAGCGCCAGGTCGAGAAATGATCGGCCAGGATAACCTTCGATATTGAATTCTGTGGTTATAATTGATTTTAAGTCTCTTACGTCAGAATATCGGATATGTCGTTCATCCGGACGGGGATGGACCGTAATCCCTTCGGCCCCAAATTCTTCGCAATTAATCGCTGCAAGTTTAACATTTGGGATATTTCCCTGCCTGGTGTTTCGCAGTGTTGCTATTTTATTTATATTTACGCTTAAACGTGCCATAGTATTGTTTCACTGATTTGGTGTGCAATTTACAACTTTGAATCGGTTTTTTATAACAAAAAAATCTAGTATCGTGATAGCCGAAAATCTGATTTCTGAATCAATTCCTACCGTCACACCCGACGAGATTGGTTCCAAGGTGCTTACGCTGATGGAGATATTCCGGGTTTCGCATCTTCCGGTGGTTGTTGGAAAAGATTATTTTGGAGTAGTTTCTGACAAGGAAATATATGACGCCGAGAACTTCGACGAAAAGATAAACAAGTATATCAGTCCAAATCTTTTACAGCCACATGTACATGTGAATCAGCATATTTTCGAAGTTGCGGGGGTCGCTCTGGGTTGTGGCGTATCGATCGTTCCGGTTCTCGAACCCGATCATTCGTACATCGGTTCCATCACCCGTACAGACCTTGCATTTAAGCTGGCTGAACTCTTTTCATCCAATGAGCCCGGCGGAATCATCGTACTGGAGCTTACCGAAGTTAATTACTCGCTTTCACAAATCGCCCAGATAATTGAGGGGAACGATGCCCGAATCCTGAGCCTCTATATTCACAAACCTTCACCATTTTCCAAAGAACTTGATGTCACCATTAAAGTAAATGTGGTGGATCTTTCAGGAATTATTCAGACTTTTGCACGCTATGATTACCTGATTAAAGCAACCTATATGGATCAGTCACAGATTAAAACGCTTTTTGACGACCGTTATGATCAATTTATGCGTTATATAAATGTTTAAAATTCAGATATTTAAATGAGAATAGCGGTCTTTGGACGAAATATTAATCCGGTTTTTTACGATAGTTTGAAACGTTTGTTTGCCATTTTGCATCTACATCACGTTGAAGTGGTGGTGTATCGTCCCTTTTTGGAATATATGCACCGGTCGATTGCCTTCAAACCCGAAAATATAACCGACTTTTCGAACTATAGTGAATTGCGGAATGTCGATTTTTTTTTCAGTATCGGCGGAGACGGAGCCTTTTTGGAAGCAATTTCATTGGTCAGAAATTCAGGAATTCCGATGGTTGGCATCAACAGCGGCAGGCTTGGTTTCCTGGCAGATGTGGCGCAGCAGGAACTGGAAAGCGCTCTCGAACGTTTCTTTGATGCGAAATACTACCTGCAACCCCGTTCTTTGATTAAGCTGGAAACAGATATCCCATTGTTTTCTGACTTTCCTTATGCGCTGAATGAGTTTACGGTCCATAAACAGGATACTTCTCAAATGATTACGGTGCATGTTGAGGTGGGTGGCGATTATTTAAATTCCTATTGGGCCGATGGATTAATCGTTTCAACCCCAACAGGTTCAACCGCCTATTCACTGGCTGTCGGAGGTCCGATTATTACACCAACGGCTGCAAATTTTATCATTGCACCCATCGCCCCGCATAATCTGGCGATTCGGCCGGTCGTAATTTCGGATAATGAAGAGATCAAACTTAGGATCGAAGGGAGGGGAGAACGATATCTGGCTTCACTCGATTCCCGGTCGGATGCCTTTGGTGCAAATATTGAGATGAGACTCTGCAAAGCTGATTTCTCAATTAATGTTTTACAATTTGATAATCAGTCATTTTATAGTACGCTACGGAATAAGCTGATGTGGGGAATTGATAAGCGGAATTGAAAGGAATAAGCCGTTTAAGCAGCGGGTCTAATTTTTATCCGTTAAATTTTCTCCGAAAAAGGGGAAATTAGGGTTAATCTATTACTTTTGTAACCTTTAGTAAAAAGAGGGTTGATTTTATCGGTATAAATTTTTGATAAATTGATTGAATATTATTACAAATGAAAAAGTTGATTGTAGTCATAATGCTCATCTTGTCAGTGGATTGTGCTATTGCGCAACAGACTGCGGATTTGGGTGTGCAAGTTGCAGCAGCAGCTTATTGGGGCGACATTCAAAAAGTTAATTATGCCAAATCGATTACACCAGTTGCTGGAATACTAGGAAGATGGAATTTTAATAAACGCATTGCTATAAGGGGGCAAATATTGACTGGAAATTTAAAGGCGGATGGTTATTTTTATAATGCTTTAATAGGTCAGTATACATATACACTTGATCCAACTACAAAAAATAAAGTACCTGTAGATCCTTATACATTTCTCTATACACCTGATAAAAGTTATAAATACAATTTTAACCGTTCTTTTCAATCTGTTGAGAGTTTATTCGAATTTAATTTTCGTGATTATAAATTAGGTGATATGAAGAAAAATGCCTTTACTCCTTTTGTATCTTTAGGAATTGGGGTATTTTATTCGAGGGCACATATTAATGATAAAGGCTCTTTTATACTTCAAAATTCTTCTGCTCCTTCTATCCATGCATTAAAGGATACGATAGGCAACCAGAAGGGTAAATTTACAAATCAATTTGATGTAATGACAGTTACTATTCCTGTTGGTGCAGGATTGAAATTTAATATATCTAAAAGATTAGGAGGTATGGTTGAATTGGTTGTTCGAAAGACATTTTCTGATAATATTGATAATCTATATGATCCTGGAAGATTTGTCAAGGCAACTCCAACAGCAAATGGAAATTATTTGCCTAAAGCTCCAAAATCTCAGTTGAATAATAATGATTATTATGCAACACTTGCATTTTCTTTGACTTACCAGTTATGGGATGAAAAAGGGAATTGCGCATTATTTGATAAGCTTAGAAAAAGGTAATGGTTATTGAAGAACTGAAGAAAAATTGTATTCCCAGCCATGTTGCGGTGATCATGGATGGCAATGGCAGATGGGCAGAGCTTCATGGCAATGACCGGATTTACGGGCACCGGCAAGGCGTTGATGCAGTGCGTTCTATTGTAGAAGGGGCCGGTGAAGTGGGAATCAAATATCTTACCCTTTATGCGTTTTCAACCGAAAACTGGGAACGGCCTAAAAACGAAGTGAATGCGTTGATGTCGTTACTGGTCGATGCTATTGTGCAGGAGATTGAAAACCTGAATGATAAGAATGTCCGGATGCGTGCTATCGGTAATCTTGAATCGTTTCCCGCTGATGTTCAGATCAAACTGGCAGAAGCCATTGCAAAAACATCCTCCAATACCGGCCTTAATTTGATCCTGGCTCTAAGTTATTCAGGAAGATGGGATATCCTCCAAACGATAAAGCAAATTGTCCGAAAGGCAGCAAACGGTGAAATAGTTGAAAAACAGATCAATGAATCATTAGTCGTGAATCATCTCTCCACTTCGGGTATTCCTGATCCGGAATTATTGATCAGAACCAGTGGTGAATACCGGATAAGTAATTTCCTCCTGTGGCAAATTGCCTACAGTGAGTTCTATTTTACGCCCATCTTATGGCCCGATTTTCGGAAGGAAAATTTGTTTGAAGCCATAGCCAATTTCCAGCGTAGAGAGAGAAGATTTGGAAAAACAAGTGAACAAATCAGAAGCTAAAAATGTACAAAAAGTTAATAATTTTTTCCCTGGTCCTATTTGGGAGTTTAAACCTTTATTCACAGGTCGTTGCAGACAGCACAAACTTTTCAATCCGTTACGATGGTGCGAAAAAGTATACCCTGGCGGGAATAGAGGTGAGTGGTATCCGGTTTCTGGATACTGAAGTCCTTAAAAATCTGTCAGGTTTTTCCATCGGGGATGAAATCAGTGTCCCGGGGGACCAGATTACTTCTGCATTAAAGAAATACTGGCATCAGGGACTCTTTTCAGATGTGAGGATTTCGGCTACCAAAATCGTAGGGAACAAAATCTGGATCGATATTTACCTTCAGGAGCGCCCCCGTCTTTCGCAAAAGAACTATAAAGGGGTCTCGAAGAGTGAAAAAGAGGATATTGAAAAGAAGGTGATGCTGCTCATCGGAGGGCAGGTGACCGACAATCTCATCAATACAGCGAAACGTCAGATCCTGGGAATCTTCCAAGGGAAAGGATTCTACAATACCGAAGTGGATATTATTCAGCGTGATGACCCATCCAAGGTGAACCAGGTAATCCTGGATATCAAGGTAAACAAGAAAGTAAAGGTTAAAATCAGCAAAATAGAGTTTGTCGGGGTTACGGCTATTCCCAAAAAAGAACTGGAAAAGGCGATGAAGAAGACCAAGGCGAAAAAGATCCGGAATTTTTTCGCCTCCAAGAAATTTCTCGAGGACAAGTTCGAAGAGGACAAGCTTAATCTGATTAAAAAGTACAATGAAAAAGGGTATCGTGATGCAATTATTGTTGCCGATACCATCAGTAAGGATACTTTGCGGAATACGGTCCGATTGAAGTATTATATTGATGAAGGGAAAAGATACTATTTCAGAAATATACGTTGGGTAGGTAATACTATTTATGGGGATAAACAGCTCGACCTGGTTCTGGGGATCCGGAAAGGTGATATTTTTGACCAGAAACTCCTGGACAAAAGACTTACCGAAGATGACGATGCGGTATCCAATGTTTACCTTAATAATGGTTATCTCTTTTATAATCTGAGTCCTGTCGAAGTGAACGTTGAAAATGACTCGATCGATTTTGAACTCAGAATGGTTGAGGGGACTCAGGCAACCATTAATTCAATCGGGATAAAAGGGAATACCAAGACCAATGAGCATGTGGCGCGGCGCGAACTCTTTACGCGTCCCGGACAGTTGTTCAGCAAGGAGAATATTATTCGTTCGGTTCGGGAACTTTCACAAATGGGGCATTTTAACCCGGAAGCGATAAAGCCGGATGTCGTTCCTCATCCTGAGGATGGGACGGTTGATATTAATTATGAACTTGAAGAGCGTGCAAACGACCAGATAGAGCTCTCGGGAGGATGGGGTGCCGGCATGTTTGTGGGTACTGTGGGTTTGAAATTTTCAAATTTCTCGGTGCGAAATATCCCGAATAAGAAGGCATGGAAACCACTTCCTACCGGCGATGGCCAGGCAGTATCCTTACGGGCTCAGACAAACGGCAGTTATTATCAATCGTATAGCTTCTCCTTCACCGAGCCCTGGCTTGGCGGTAAGAAACCAAACTCACTTACATTTTCACTTTACTACTCAAAACAAACCAGTGGTAATCAGTCGTACAACTATACCGGAAACTATGCAGGATATGGCAGTGGCTATGGCACCGGTATGGGGAGTTACGGATCTGCATATACACCCTATAATTACGTTATAACCCAACGAATGGGTGTCGTTGGCGGTTCTGTTGGAATGGGGCGTCGTTTAAAATTCCCCGATGACTTCTTCACCCTTTACCATGAATTGTCGTATCAGCTCTATATTCTGGATAACTGGCAATATTTCTTCTTTAAAAACGGGACATCCCACAATTTTAGTTTCAAAACCGTTCTGGGCAGGAATTCCACAGATAATCCGTTGTATACTAAAAGAGGAACAAACTTTTCATTCATGTTGCAGTTAACTCCTCCCTATTCGTTATGGTCTCATTTGGACTACAGCAGTACTCTTTTAACAGCTGAGCAGCGTTATAACCTTATTGAGTACCATAAATGGGTATTCAAAGGGGATGTCTATACCCCTTTCACGGCAGATCAGAAACTTGTCCTGCGAACCAAGTTTGAAACTGGATATCTCGGATTTTACAATAAGAATCTCCGTTCTCCATTCGAAAGTTTCCGGGTTGGAGGTGACGGGATGTCGGGCTACAGCATGTATGGTAGTGATATCATTGGTTTAAGAGGTTACTCAAACAACTCACTTACTCCTGCAAATGGCGGAAATATCTATGAAAAGATAACGATGGAGATGAGGTATCCAATTACGCTGAGCCAATCGGCTACCATTTACGGATTGACCTTCTTTGAGGCCGGTAATTCATGGTTCGATATGACTACCTATAATCCATTCACAATCAAACGATCTGCAGGTCTTGGAATTCGTATCTTCCTTCCGATGTTTGGTTTAATGGGCTTTGACTGGGGTTATGGCTTTGACGACGGATATATTAAAGGATCGGGTGGTAGTAACTTCCACTTTATTATGGGACAGCAATTCTAATTTGAAAGCAAAAGTAAATGCATGATTTAGGAGTAAGGAGTATTTTCTTGCGAATAAATGATTAATACTTTGAAATAGTTTTATTTAGCAGTTATTTGGTCCGATTTTTGAGGCATCATTTGGTTAAATAAATTGAAGAGAGATAAAAAAGTTCGATCAGTAATAAATTAAAAATGGATATCCGATGAAAAAGTTAGTACTTGTTTTGCTGTTCATCACCGTATCAGCTGGTTTAGGCTTTGCTCAGAAATATGCCTATGTCGATACACAATACATTCTTGGAAATATTCCTTCGTTTAAAGCAGCTCAGGATCAATTGGATAAGATCTCCCAGCAATATCAGAAGGAGCTGGAGACCATTCATGCCGAGTTGGACAAAATGTATAAAGATTTTCAGTCAGAAGTCGTCCTGTTATCTGACGATATGAAAAAGAAAAGGGAGGATATCATTATTACCAAAGAGAAAGAATATAAAAAATTGCAACGCCAGTATTTTGGTACCGAGGGTGATCTTTTCCATAAACGACAGGCCTTGATTAAGCCAATTCAGGATGATGTGTTC
>Ga0364860_10066_pt1 | contig 82813 bp, 55 predicted proteins | sample ExccelAu500001D4_FD_206916 | JGI IMG/M metagenome (GOLD analysis project Ga0364860, IMG submission 206916) | Enriched cells from Trout Bog Lake Hypolimnion, Wisconsin, USA - BchlTB.Aug20.5000.01 .D4 | ecosystem: Environmental > Aquatic > Freshwater > Lake > Hypolimnion/Profundal zone | place: USA...
TGAATAAGGTTCCAAACCGGTAAAATCCTCAAGGGACTCCTGCGCCCCGGGCATTACGCGTTTTCACGCACTCACGCGTTTGCGCGTATTCAATTCGTATCAGATCCTGTTCCGTTATCCGGAAAGGTTCTATTTAACAGTAATCTCCTTTCTGTAATCGATTGTTTAACTGATAGCTGGCCATATAGCCTGGCCTGCTTTCCGGGTGTCATCCCTTTCAGGCACTCCATTTGCATTGGGAAAGAGCATTAAGGATATTGTCCCATAATCTCTCTTAATGTTTAACCAAATAGCCAGACAAAGAATGACACTCGAGGCAAAAGTGTTGGATTACATCAATCATCATCTTGAAGGGGTGAGAATTTCGGAAATGGAGGCTCCGCTAGGAATGTCGAGGCTGAGGATTGGATTTGTAGCCAAGAACCTGCTTGATCAGGGAAAAATCGTAAGGATCGAAAATAGTTACTATCCCAGACCTGGCAATCGCGATGAAGGTCCAAAACATTCACTTAGTCCTTAGAAACACATGAAGAAAACAAGAGGAAGACAATCTTACCCAGGGAAATAGCATATCCACCCGTTTGTGGCCCGTTACCAGGTAACGAAAAACAAAAAGCGCTATGCAAAACGAAACTCAATTTTCTATTTTTTAAACATTTAAAATAAAATTTTTATGAGAAAATTACTATTAATTTTTGCCGCCATCGGACTGATGGCGGGGTTTGCGGGAAAGGTGATGGCTACTGATCCTATATCTGGAAATAAAAGTGTAACTGATCCTATAACTCTTGGTATGCCAGAAATAATGGATCTTGGTATTATTCATGGAACTTTTGGTGGAATAGCTCTCAACTTTGTAGCTCCGACTGCGCAATCTACCCCTGGAACAGCAGGAGCTGCGGTTGCAGAAGCGGTTAGTGATCCGGCTAAGCTTGGTCAGCTTCTATATACATCAGTAATAGTAACAGATTCTCCGCATATCATATCAGCTAAATATACAGGTACTATGCCAGCAGGCACAACTTTGGCTGTAACTGCTGGAGACGCAACTGCTGTAGATGGAACTGCAGGTACTAGTAAAGGTAAGAAAGATCTTGCGACGACTGATGTGACAATTATAGATGCAATAGGAAGTTGTTATACAGGTACAACCTCAGGGTCATCTGGGCACACTCTTACTTATGCATGGAGGGTTAGTAGTTATGCCGACGTAATAAAATCCACAACGCAAACAGTCCCTATTACGGTAACATACACAATATCAGACTGATTTTAATTGTCTTAATTAGTTTTAGTTAATTTTTAATATTGTTTCCCCCAGATTTATTTTGCCAACTTTTACTTTCAGAAATGGGGAAATTATAAAGGGGGAAGCAATATTATTTAAGTTCCTTTATCGTTTGAGCTAAAATAAGTATTAATGATGAAGACAATAAAAATATTTTTATTGATAATGATACTAATTTTTCTGCCGTTTTCCCTTTATGCCGGGGTAGCGGTCTTAGGTAACTTAAGCTATAAATATGTAGCTTCTAAGGGAGAAACCTATACCACTGTCTTTAAAGTATTTAACACTGGCGAGAATGATCAGGAAGTGAAAATCTATCTGCAAGATTATTCGTTTAATTATGACGGGGTTTCGTTCTATAGTGAGCCAGGTAGTCATAATCGATCGAATGCCAAATGGATACAATATAATCCCAAAACGCTAATTCTTAAAGGGAAAGAGACACAGAATATTCAATTTGAGGTTTCTGTTCCAATAGGCGATTCTCTAGTTGGAACTTACTGGAGTGTATTAATGGTTGAGGGAATTAATCCTTTAGATCCAACAGTAAAAGGGCAGCTAATTATTAATGAATCTATACGGTATGCAGTGCAGATTATTACCAGTATTGGAAAAACCGGTAAGGGCGAACTTGAATTTCAAAACCCAGGCGTTGTGTCAGAAGGTGAGAAAAAGTTTTTCAATTTTATTTTATTGAATACTGGTGAGCGATATATTTCACCAGAAGTTTCGATTGAACTATTTGATGATTCATCTGGATTATCTGTTAAGTCTTTAAAGGCTAAGCAACAAAGAATCTATCCGGGCACCTCAACCAAATGGAGTTTTCCATTAGAAAGTATTCCTCAAAAGAAAACATATAAAGCAGTAATTGTTGCTGACGGTTCTGGAGAAGATGTATTTGGAATGGAATATACCATTATTTTATAAAAACCAATATAAAATTAAATTCATTTTTTTTTCATTAGAAGATAAGCTGGTCTCTGTATTTTCCTAAAGTAAAAAATGGTCTTAACAGAGGTGTTTTTAAGTAATTAAATCAATAATTGAGTAAATTAAAACATAAGACCTTTTTTTAAGAGCTACGAATTAATTCAATCATATTTTAATTGAATGTGTAAAGCAGTAACTATATTATTCTTAATTACATTTTGTAATGTTGTGGCCTCAGCTCAACAGAACAATTTAGAGGTAAAGCTATTAAATAATAATAAAATATTACTTGCGCCCGGAATTACCACTAATTTGGGAATCAAATTAGTTAATAATACCAAGGAAGATGAACTAATTACTTTAAAAATACAACTTCCAAAAGGATGGAAATGTTTTTCCAATCTTAATGATATTCCAATTCCAAATGCACTATCTGTTCTGAAAATTTTGAGTATTAATATCCCCTCTTACGCACCCCCTGGAGATTATTTGATTATAATTGAAGCCATTGACAGCCATAATAGTAAATTGGATGAAATAAAATTGCCGTTAACTATAAAGCCCAAATATGCATTGAAAGTAGATTTGATAAATGGTTCAGAATTTGTTTTTGCTGGTGATTCAGTCTCATTTCAATTTATGATACAAAATATTTCTAACCAAAAAGCCAAATTTGAGGTTTCACTTAATGGTGCAGGCATTGATGAAAAAATGAATTTTATAATCAACCCAGACTCAAGTATGTTTATTAACAGGAAGATTAGAACAGCTGAGGGAATTTTAAACTCTGTTACAAGAAATGTTACATTAACAGCTTCATTGGCTGATAATCCTGAAGTAAATTCCTCCAATTACTTTTCTTATAATGTTATTCCTGGGAATGATGTTAAACCAGACCCTTACATTAGATTTCCTATAAAACTTTCAACTCTATTCATGACCAATAATCCTCGAGGAGAAAGGCTATATGCACAAATGTTTGATATTGCCGGAAAAGGTTTTATCGATGAGAAAAATATAAAATTGCTTAATTTCCACATGCAGGGTCCAGACCGAATTGGCCAGCCGCTTTATGGAATATATGATGAATATTTTTTGGAATATACTTCCCCCAAGTCAAAATATTTATTAGGGGACAAGACCTATAATCTTTCATACCTGACCGAATTTTCCCGTTATGGGCGAGGAGGCAAAGTCGAACATGCTTTTAAACATTTCATGTTCGGTTCATTTATTAATTACCCAAGATTTTATCCGAAGATCAAACGTGAAATATCCGCATATGGAGGTTATTCCATGCCCAATATTGTCAACCTAAATTTTGGCTATTTAAACAAACTTGATAATAAAAATGAAGCAAATAACATTTTTACATTCAATGGTGCAGGAACTCCGTTTAGGTGGATAAACCTTGATTGGGAATATGCTTTAGGTACAGTACATGACGAATATAAGCACGCATTTAAAACCGAAGTAAAAGTAAATTACAGATCAGTTCATCTTTTCTATAATTATACATGGGCTCAAAAAGGCTTTCCGGGATATTTGACCGATACTCGGTATATGCTTGCTAACGGGAGTATTAATCTTTCGCCCAAGTTAAATTTTGTAGTAAATTATAACTATATGTATCAGAACATTGCACTTGATTCACTGTATGGTAATGCCCCATTTAGTAAAAATATATTTTTTACACTTAATTATGAGCTAATGAAGAATGGGGGAATTTCGGCAAGTTATTATTCCCGCCAGGAGCAAGATCGGATGGTCCCAATGCAGTTTAATTATAATGAAAATACTTTAAGATTATGCCTTAATAAGAGGATAAGCAATTTTGGTTTCTGTATCTTAGGTGAATATGGGCAAACTGAAAATTTACTTTTATCAGAAAAAGAACGGATAAAAGCCTTTTATCAAGGACAGTTTACTTTAAATTTCAAAGCCTCCGAAAAATTGAATATCAATAGCTTTGTTAGATTCCAGGAGAATAATCATTACAATGTCAATAATTCAAAGAATTGGGTTTATGGAGGTTCTGTAAATGGATCTATCACTAAAAAACTAAGCCTTTATATAAGCTATCAAAATAGTTATGAGATTGAAGAGTCTTATCACAATAGAAGCATTGTTGATGGCCGACTTATATTTATGCCAAATAAAGCTAATCGTATTGAAATCTCAAGTTGGTATTATTTAACCAAAAATTCTTTGGATGTAAAAGAGTTGTTTGTAATGGGGAAGTATGTTCATACTTTTAATATTCCCACAAGCAAAAAGAAAAACATTGGCAAACTTTCTGGCAGAATCATCAATAAAGGAGTTAAAACTATTGAAGGAATCGTATTATCAATCGGTTCAGACCAGGCCGTAACCGACAAAATCGGCAATTACAGTTTCCCTATGCTCCCTGCAGGAAATTATTACCTGATGATCGATTACTCGAAGGCAGGGGTGTTTGCTGTGCCTGAGACTCCTGGACCATATCAGGTAGAGATACTTCCCGGGAGGGAGAGCCGGTTCGATATCGCACTCACACTGGCAGCTAAAATAACGGGAGCGGTTTCCATACTTAAAGATATATCAGACGAGGATAAGACCTATGCCGGGATCCGGGACAGGTTGGGCAAGTTATTGGTCGAGGCAAAAAACGGCAGTGAAGTCTACCGCATCTTCACCAAAGAGGATGGTCAGTTCGCCTTCGAAAGCCTGAGGCCGGGTCCGTGGACGGTAAGAGTATACGAAGCAGGGATACCCAATGAATACCAGCTGGTCACCGATCAGTTTAATATTGGGTTAGCCTCGGGAAAGGAAGAACATATCGAAGTGAAGATCAAGGAGGTGCGCCGGCGGATCAAGTTTCAGAAATCGATCGATATAACCCCGGATTTTGAAACCACGAAACCGGCAGTGCCGGGATCCAAGAAAACAGACTCATCCAGTAAAAACAACAAACCGGTAAAAACAGCCAAAAGAGTGGTCAAGACTCCGGAAAAAATCACCCGCATAGACACTGCCCAGGTCAAAAAACAAATCAGGGTGGTATCGGTAAAAGGGAAAGAGTCGAAGAGCACCTCCCAGAATCTCGAGTACCGGATACAGGTGGGATCGTACGATAAACCTTTGGTGTCAACCGATAAGCTCGCCGCAAAATTAAACATCACCGAAAAAATAGAGGAAGACCTGTTCAATGGGCACTATATCTACACGATCGGCTCGTTTAAGAGTCAGCGAGAGGCGGCTATCCGAAATAAAGAGATTCAAAAAAATGCCAGTACAAGCGGTTCATTTATTGTGAGTTTCAGGGACGGGACACGGACCACAAAACTTGAAAAGCCGGAATTGGCGGAGAAATAAGTTCTTAATTTAATGTTAAGTCCGTCAGCCGACGAAGCTGGGGGTGGTGGGTGGTTCTTTGGACTTGCAATTATTGATAGCCCCGAAGGGGTTCAATATTAGTGGCCCCCAATGCAATTGGGGGAAAATGGGAAGAAGGTAACCTGAACCCCGAAAGGGTTCAATGTTAAGGTATTAAAGTGAGATTATAATGGAAACGATAATACAAACGATGAAAAAAGCACTAATGAGTATCCTATTGATATTCAGTTCATTATTTGTGGTCGCCCAGACCAATACCGTTTCCGTTGCCGAAACCAGTGGCTCGGTTACCATGACGTTTCTCACTCCGACTGTTGCTGGCAATCCTGTGTTGCAGGTGACCAACAGCAATAACTGGTTAAACTACAATACCACCGTGATTCCATCTTCAACCAAGTCGTCGATCAGCGTTCAGTTGGAGACCACCCTGCCACCGGGGCTTCAGTTACAAATCCTGGCCGGGACTTACCAGGGAACCTGGGGAGGTTCGGGTGCAGCCCCAAACAGAAGAGGGACCGGTTACACCAGCAATGCGGTAGGCGATTCACCGGGAATACCGGCCACAGTGGTAACGGTAAGTTATCTCCCTCAGGTACTGGTCAGTAATATCGGGGTCTTTGACACCGGAGCAGGTACCTATGTGGGGCACCAGCTCACCTATACGCTGAGTATATCCGATTATTCGAAAGTGAGGTCTGCAAATACATCAGTAAGTGTTCTTTACACCATCACCCAACAGCAATAACGACGAAAAATGGAAACCAAATACATCAGTAAAAGGTTAAAGAGCATCGCAGTATTAATCATTATACTTTTTAATGGTCAGATATCCAGTGCATTGACATATTATTCAGGCGCCAGTCTCGACCCAACAGTAAATACTTCCTGGTGGACCAATACAAATGGAACAGGGAGTCATCCTGCTGCGTTCGCTGCCACAACGTTAAGCATTAACGGTCAAACAAATCAAACATATTACAGTACATTATCAGGAGATACCTATATTATCCAAAGTGGGCATACGATGTTGGCTACCCAATATTGGAATGTAACTGGAACTTTACATGTTAATAGCGGAGGAGTTTTATCCTTAAATACGCCAAGCACACGGTTTCAATTTGCGATTTTTCAAGTCGATGGTGGTGGTACGGCAATTATAAACAGACAACTTACTGTAACTGGTACAACGACCATTTCCGGCAGTATATCTTTTGGTTCGACAAGTTCTACTGTGCGTCAGATTGTTTTTACCGGTGCCGTTACTTTAAACAGCGGTTCTTCCTGGACGGTTCCTGCAACCTATACTAATGGTACTGCAAATGCCAATACTTATACTTTTTCCGCCGGTTTTACCATTTATAGCGGGACTACGTTTAGTGATGCAGGTGTTGGAACATATACTTTTACCGCTACCCCAACCCTGATAAGTCCGATTTCGCTATCCAGTGTAGCGCTGAATGCGAATTATACCAACTCAGGCACATTAACAGTTCGGGGCATTCTGTCGGGAACAGGAACTCTTACAAATGATTTAAATGCAATTCTTAATTTGGGAGGTAATGCTACGATTAGCGGCCTTACCGTCACTGCCACAGGCAACCTGGTAAACTACAACGGGACTGCCACGCAAACATTAAAAGGGACAACATATTACAATCTGACTTTATCCAACTCCGGAGGCAAAACCTTAAGTGCAAGTACTACTGTCAACAATATTTTATCCGTTGAAATGTCATCTGCCTCGACGATTACAGGTACGTCACCTACCTATGCATCGTCGGCTACTTTGCAGTACAACACTTCAACGGCAAGACCGGTCGGATTGGAATGGACACCGACTTTAACCGGTCCTACCACCAACGGTGTGGTTATCGGGAATATTGGAGCAATAACCTTAAACGCTGCCAAAGTATTGGATTGTGGAGTACCGCTTACCATCAATTCGGGTGCTACCTTAATAACCGGGAATTTTGGCTTAACTTTTGGCGGAAATTTTACTAATAATGGCACATTTACCGCCGGAAGTTCTCCTATTGTTTTAGGTTCAGCTACCTGTACCGGTACACAAAGCATTTCCGGTTTTACAACTACCGGTCTTGTTTCGATGACAAAAACTGGAGGGACAGCTACCTTTACAGGAAATGTCAATGGTGCCGGGTTAACCATTAATGGTTCAGGAGGAACTATAAACTTAGGAACTTCTTTAACCCATACATTCACAGGTAATATTACATTAACAGCGGGAACCTTAAATGGGGGAAGCAGCATTCTTACTGTGAATTCTTCAGCTGCAACCGCCTGGAATGGTACAGGAAGTGTGTTTACAGCAGGAACAGGAACGGTAGTTTTTGGAGGGGTTGCGCAAACAATTGCAACTACAACGACATTCAACAACCTGACCTTTGCTGGTACCGGCAGTAAAACGTTGGGGTCTGGCACGGTGACAACGGTAAATGGAGTTTTATCGATAGAAAATGGAACCAGCGCAAATACGTTCACAGGAACTTTAACATATGGTTCCGCGACAACCTTACAATATAATGCAGGTAGTTCGGCACGTACCGTTGCTGCAGAATGGCCTTCCACTTTCTCCGGTACAGGCGGTGTTATCATAAAGGGAACAGGTACCATAACAATTCCTGTAACTACTCCTAAAACGCTTGGTTGTGGAGCCCCTTTAAACATCAATTCGGGAGCTGCGTTAGCCACCAATAATAATACGATAACCCTGGGAGGAGATTTTAGCAATAGCGGCACTTTTACTACCGGTAGTTCCCCTATTGTAATAGGTACCTGTACTAATACGCAAAACATTGGCGGTTTTACCACTACCGGAACAGTTTCGATGACAAAAACCGGGGGAACGGCAACCTTAACGGGAAATGTAACTGGCGCCGGACTAACCATAAATGGCACAGGGGGAACTCTGAACCTCGGAACTTCCCTCACACATACTTTTAGCGGCAATATATCACTAACCGCAGGTAGTTTAAACGGAGGAAGCAGTGCACTCAATGTAAATTCAGTTTCTGTTACAGCCTGGAATGGAACAGGAAGTGTGTTTACAGCAGGGACAGGAATTGTTAACTTTGGAGGCGCAGGAGCTCAAACCATTGCTGCCAATTCTTCATTCTGGAATCTTTCCTTTTCAGGCTCCGGAACAAAAACTCTTTCAAATTCAACAACCATTGGGAATAATTTTTCTTTAAGTAGTGGAGTGGTTGCCAATCTTGGAACAATTACTACTCATACAGCCAAGTCGTTATCTTTAGCAGGAACTATTCAGGGTGGGGGCAGTTGGGGTTCAACATCATCAATTGCCACAAACCAAAATAACACCTATTTTTCAGCCACGTCAGGTATCATCACTATTAATTGTACAGCCCCTAATGCACCAGCGAGTGGTGGGAACGAAACTATATGTGCAAACCAATCGATAACAGCCCTTACTGTGACAGTCGGAAGTGGCCAAACTGCTGATTGGTATGATAATTCAGGTTCCTCCTTAGCGACAGGCACTACGTCCTATACACCTACGGTTGCAGGGACCTATTTTGCTGAGGCAAAAGTTATATCCGGAAGTTGTGTAAGTACCACCCGGACAGCAGTAGTATTAACTATTAATCCGTTGCCTGCCGCCCTTACCTTAACAGGAAGTTCTACCTGTCCAAATGGTACGGGAACGATTACTTCAAGCACTTCTGCAACAGGCGTAAACTATCAATTATATAATTCAGGCAATACGACAGTAGGATCTGCTGTTGCTGGTACAGGTGCTCCATTAACCTGGTCAGGAATTGGGATAGCCAACGGTTATTATGCAATCTCAACTAATGGCAGCACTAATTGTAGTTCAGCAGCAAGCAGTTCAGTAAATATAACGGCTTATAGTGTTCCGACGGCTATGGTATTGTCAGGAAACAGTGTTTGTGCAAGTCCGGGCAATGATGGTCAGATTAGTAGCACGACTTCGGTCATTGGGATTAATTATCAGTTATACAATGGAAGCAATGTTGCGCAACAAACCGCAATTTCCGGAACCGGATCGTCCCTGACGTGGACAGGTATAAGTGTTGGCTCTGGCTATTATGCTATTGGAACAAGCACCTCAACCGGATGTTTTTCGGCGCAAAGCAATACAGCTACTGTTTCATCCATTCCAAATACAGTATCGCTTGTTTTAACCGGCAGTGTAATCTGTGCTTCTCCGGGTAACAACGGAATAATCACTTCATCAACTTCTCAGACGGGCTCTAGCTACCAATTGTATGACAATAGCAACACCGAAGTCGGATTTCCGGTAGCAGGTACTGGTTCGGGTCTTAGTTGGACAAGTTTAAATGTCCTTACTGGGTATTATGTAGTTGGAACCAATGCATCTTTATGCGCATCAGCAAGCAGCAACCTGGTAGATGTAGCTTCCAGACCGGTTCCTAGTATAACTTTGACTTCAAGTGCCGGGTCCAATGTCTGCTTCAGTACATCAGCATCAAGCACCACTTTAGCATACACTGGTACTACAAACAACCCGGATAATTACTCGGTAACCTGGAATGCTGCGGCGAACACAGCGGGTTTGATCAATGTAATTGCCGCCTCGTTATCCGGATCTCCTATTTCAATACCTGTTGCAGCAAGCGTTGCACCTGGCACCTATTCGGCTACGCTTTTTGTGGGAGTCGGTTCGTGCTATAATGCAGGTACGGCAATTTCATTTACGGTCAATGCATTGCCGTCACCACTTGTTTTAACAGGAAGTACTATCTGTACCTCTCCCGGAAATAATGGAACAATAACTTCCAGTACTTCAGTAAACGGCATAAACTACCAGTTGTATAACTCAAGCAATGCCACTGTTGGAACAGCGCTGGCTGGTACCGGTTCGGGACTAACCTGGACCAGCCTTGCAGCAGGTACAGGATACTATGTAATTGGAACCAACGGAACTACAACCTGCGTTTCTTCAACCAGCAATGCAGTGAATGTATCCACCAATGCGAATCCGACTGCCCTCGTCTTAACAGGAAGTACCATCTGTTCCATACCTGGGAGCAATGGGACCATCACTTCCGGCACATCTGTAAGTGGAGTAAGTTACCAATTATATAACTCAGTCGGTTCTGCTGTTGGATCAGCCCAGTCAGGAACAGGTTCAGCGCTATCCTGGACCGGTCTTGCCGCCGGCAATGGATATTATGCAATCGGAACCAATATAGCAACCTATTGTCCTTCACCAAACAGCAATGCTGTGAATGTGTCGGCAAATGCCAATCCAACGCTCAAAACCATCGCTGCATCCTCATCAACAGTTTGTGCAGGCAGCGGAACTAATATAACAGTAGCAGGCTCGCTTGCGACAGAAACCTATCAGTTAAGAAATAACGCGGATAATTCAAGTGTCGGAAGTGCGGTCACAGGAAACGGAAGCACTCTGAATTTGCCTACAGGGAATCTCTCTGTAACAACAACCTTCAATGTATTGGCAACCACTACATCCACAGGTTGTACTACTCAAATGGTCGCAACACCTGCAGTTACTGTAAATGCAGTTCCGGCAATTAGTAATTTTACTGCTTCAGCAGCAGGTGTTTGCGGAGCGGGGGGTTCTGTGGTGACCGTCAATTCCACAACGCTTGCAACCGGCAATTATACGGTTACCTATAATGTTAGCGGAACCAATACCATATCTTCAACGACTGCCTCCATGTCCTTTACTGCGGGAAGTCCAGGTAACGGAACCTTTACAACCGCCAATCTTCCTACTGTGGGAGCAGCCAATATAGTCAATATTACTTCCGTTGCAGTGACCAGCACAAGCTGCAGCAGTTCGGTAAGTTTTAGTACTTCTGCGTTTTCTACCGGGGCTTCGGGCGTATGGACGGGAACAACCAGTAATAACTGGTTTACAACTACCAATTGGTGCAACGGTGCAATACCCATTGCCTCTACCAATGTCACAATTACAGGGGGATTGACAAATTATCCCTCAATAGGAACAACCGGGGCAGTATGCAATAATATTTCCATTTCTTCGGGAGCATCACTGACGATAACCGGATCAAATGCCCTGGCCATCAGTGGTAACTGGACGAATAACGGCACATTTACGGCGAACACGAGTACCGTGACTTTTAATGGGACAACGCCGACTTTTAGCGGAAGTGCGACCACTTTTAACAATCTTACCCTTTCCACCTCCGGGGTTAATACGTTCACTACAATCCCCACCGTTAACGGTATACTTTCACTGACTGGGACTGCAACTGTTTCCGCCGCTCCAACGTATGGCTCATCAGCAACCCTGCAATATAATACCACCACAGCCCGTACCGCTGGCCCTGAATGGATTACCCCATTTGCTGCGACGGGAGGCGTGATCATTACCAGTACAGGAGCGATAACGATGAATGGGGCAAAAGTATTCAATAGTACAGTTCCTTTAACCATAAATAGCGGAGCAACACTCAACACTTCGTCGGGCAATTATTCATTGAGTTTGGGTGGTAACTTCAGTAATTCAGGCGTTTTAACGGCAAACGCTTCTCCCATTCTTATTTCAGGGGCAATGACCACCCAAACGCTTTCGGGATTTACTACCACCGGGTCGGTCTCCATGACCAAGACGACCGGAACCGCAACCATGCAAGGCTCTATTAACGCGGCTGGGTTGACTATCAATGGAAGTGGCGGAACGTTAAACCTGGGTGCCGGCTTAAACCACACGTTTACAGGTGATGTAACCCTGTCTGCCGGAACGTTAAACGGAGGTTCGAGTACTCTTAATGACAATTCATCAAGTGTGACTGCCTGGAACGGAACGGGGTCACTCTTTATATCGGGAACAGGGACCGTGATTTTCGGAGCCCCTGGAAACCAGACGCTTTCGGCTTCGGCCACTACCTTCAACAACTTGACTTTTGCCATCACCGGAACAATAACATTCACCTCCACCACAACGATCAGCGGTGCATTCACGATAGCCAGCAGTGTCGTAGCTAATCTGGGAACAGGTTTGTCTCACACTGCAGGTTCCTTGTCGCTAGGAGGATATGGGCAATCATCAGGCTCATGGGGAGGGGCAACTTCATCTGCAACCTACACAAATACGACCTATTTTGCTTCGGCTACCGGCATTGTGACAGTTGGAACTTCCTCCTGCCTGGCGGGTACCTGTGTTTGGCTTGGTGGAACAAGTACCGATTGGGGTACAGCCTCCAACTGGTGCGGAGGCATTCCAACGAATTCCTCAACAGTGGTCATACCCAGCGGAGGCTACCAACCTGTGATCAGTACAGGAGGTGGTTCTGCGGCCTATTGCAATTATTTGACTATAAATTCGGGTGCCACACTTACTATTACAGGAACCAATACATTGACAATTACCACCAACATAACGAATAATGGGAGCTTCGTTCCCGGTAGCGGCAGTACAGTTGTACTAACCGGCGGAAATCAAACCATCAGCGGCAATGCCATGACCTTTAACAACCTGTCATTGATCAGTCTGGGTGTAAAAACCTTTTCAAATGCACCCACCGTTAATGGTTTTCTTTATATTCAAGGAACTGCCACTATTTCCATCGCGCCAATATATGGTTCAAATGCTACACTGCAGTACCAAACCACCACTGCCCGCACTGCAGGGGTAGAGTGGATCACCCCATTCACAGGTACCGGCGGAGTGGTGATTGCCAGTTCTGGAACAATCACTTTGAACAGCGCTAAAGTCTTTGGGACTTCAGTCCCGCTCTATATTAACCCTTCTTCATCATTGGCTACCAACGATTTTGAAGTGGATTTTGGAGGCAGTTTCACAAATTCCGGAACATTTACTGCCGGGGGCTCCCCTATTGTGATCACAGGGACAATGGGGACCCAAAGTATTGCCGGTTTTACAACTACAGGTTCAGTTTCGATGACTAAAACCGCTGGAACTGCAACATTAACCGGTAGTATGAACGGTGCCGGGCTGATCATAAACGGAACCGGAGGTACACTTAACCTGGGGACAGGTTTTACCGATACATTCACCGGAAACTTTGCGTTAACGGCAGGTACTCTCATCGCAGGTTCGTCCACCCTTGTTATCGGAGGGAATGGAACAGGAGGAGGAACCTTTACGGCAGGAACAAGCACCGTAAATTACAATGCTTCCGCAACCCAGACCGTCGCACCGTTTACCTACAACAATCTGACCCTTTCGGGATCGAGTGCTAAAACCACAACAGGGATAACGGTCAACGGAATCCTCTCGAGGGAAGGAACTGCAACAGTTTCTGCTGTTCCGACTTATGGGGCTGCTGCAACACTGCAATACAAAGGTAGCTCCGGCCAAACCACGGGGCCTGAGTTTCCTGCTACCTGGATCGGAACGGGGGGTCTGAAAATTGAAAATGCGAACGGGGTAACATTAGGTTCCGCAGGCAATTTGGGCTCAAATCCGTTGAATATCGGTGATATAGTTTCAAATTCAGTTTTCAGTGACGGAGGATTTGGACTGACTGCAACCGGGACAATTAATCTGACCTCAGGAACCTTTAATGTGAATTACAGTAGTTTCCCCACATTCACCACCACTAATATTGCGACGGGTACTACCGTAAATTACAGTGCTGCGGCTACTCAAACGGTTAAGGGAATCACCTATAGCAACCTCACCATCAGCGGTGCGGGTACCAACTCAAAAATAGCCGATGGAAATATTACCGTGAATGGAATCCTGAACCTTAGCAGTGCCAACGCGTCTTCCACACAGGGTTGTCTGGATATGAATACAACCCCTTTTATTCTGAGTATGGGTGCGACCGCTACCATAACCGGGACGGGAGACGTAACAGGAATTGTCAAACGGACTAATTTTGTGGTAAACACTCCTTATTCTTTCGGAAATCAATTTACCACCCTTAATATGCAGGCCGGCGGAACATTACCCACCTCTGTCAGTGTTAAAATTACGTTATCGTCATCACCGCTTAGCTGGCTGACTAATGGAATCAGGCGTGTATATAATTTTATACAAACCGGAGGCTCGGTTTTAACTTTAACAACTATGGACCTCCATTATTTATCATCTGAGATTTACGGAACTTCAACTGAAGGAAGTTTGGATATATTCGATAATGATGAGGGAGGCAGCGAAGATCATGGTGTTTCTAATTTCAATACGACAAACAAATGGGTGGGATTAGCGAATATTCCGATAACCTATATTGCGCTGAGCAGCACTGATTTTTCCGCTAATTCCTGGTCACTGGGAGAAACGACGCTTTCAGGTGTTACCTGGGTTGGGACAACAAGTACCGACTGGACAGACGGCTCTAACTGGTCAGGCGGTTCAGCTCCGATATCAACTTCGAATGTGATTATTCCCGCCGTGGTTTCGCCAAAATATCAACCGACTTTGCCGGCTTCCACAACCATCAATACCTTGGCAATACAATCAGGTGGCATATTAAACGGAGGAACTGGAACTTCGCTAACCATTGCCGGAAGCACTGGTGCATGGAATAACAAGGGGACCTTTAATGCAGGGACCAGTACTGTTATATTTACCAATTCTACTGCCACCATGTCCGACCCTACCAATTTCAATAATGTGACAGTGGCAAATGGAGCGACACTGATATTAGGGAGCAACAATATCATGAGAATTGGAGGAATCCTGTCTTTATCCTCTTCGGGTGTTTTAAATGCCGCGAGCAATCCAAATACGATTGAATACAACGGGACTTCCCAGACTGTTGTCAATCCCAATGGCTCCACTACCGGGTATTCTAACCTGATCCTGAGTGGCAGCGGGACTAAGACCATGCCTTCATCAGCACTAACAATAGCCGGGGATTTCAGCATGAGTGGTTCTGCAACTGCAACGACTTCCAATACCTTAACCATAGCCGGAGGGTTTACCCTTAGCGGAACAGCTTCAGCTGCAGCCGGTGCAGCAATCTCGGTCGGCGGGAATGTGACCCTGGGTTCGGGAACGACCTTTGCTCCTTCATCCTATTCCCATGCCATATCAGGCAACTGGACCAACAATGGTGCCACATTTGCTCCAACAGCAGGAACCATCACTTTTAACAGCACCCAGGCTCTCCAGGCTATTAACGGAACTGCGGTCAGCCAGACCTTTTACAACCTGACCATTGCAAAAACTTCACAGACACTTACCGCAGGAGGCAGTACAACCTCCCTGACTCTTAATAATTTTATTGAAACAAGTGGCAATTTCACCTCACCAGCTACTTTAACAATAAATGGCGCAACAACCCTTACTTCAGGAATTTTCATCCCAGGAACCACAACGACAAACCTGTTAGGCAATCTGACGAATAACGGGGCTACTTTTACAGACGCCAGTGGAACGGTAAACTTTAACGGCTCTTTGGCTCAAACCATCGGCGGATCGGCATCAAATACTTTCAATAATGTTACGGTAAACAATACTTTAGGGGTTACGGCAAGTATCAATCAGACAATTAACGGAGTACTCAACTTATTGTCCGCCAATGCCTCCTCTACAAAAGGGAGCCTTGATATGGGAACCAGTACCCTTTTTATGGGCGCATCCGCTACTACGACCGGCACCAGTGATGTAACAGGAATCGTCAACCGCACCTCTTTTGCAGCAGGCACACCCTATACTTTTGGTAATCAGTACACCACACTGAATATGGCAGCAGGCGGAACACTGCCGGGTTCAGTAAGTTTTAAAATTGTACTGTCAAATAGTTGGAAAACGTCGGGAATCATAAATCGTTATTACGATATAATTCAAACCGGAGGTGATGCAGCAACTTTCGCAACATTGAATCTTCATTATTTGTCCGGTGAACTTAACGGTGCGACAGAAGGCAATTTAGATTTGTTTGATCATGACGTAAGTCCTGCGGGTACGGAAGACCAGGGATCTTCAAACTATAATACCACGAATAAATGGGTCGGCCTTGCCAATTTGGGACTCATGTATATCGCACCTTCAGCTTTTGACGTAAAATACTGGACAATTGGAACTTCAACCATTGGTTCCGGCTGCACTTGGAGTGCCGGGGCAAGCTCAACCAACTGGAATGATGCCGGGAACTGGACCGGTGGAGTTCCTGTTGCGGCTTCCAATGTTATCATTCCTTCAGGTAAATCCTATTACCCGGTTTTACCAGCTAGTACGACCATCAATTCAATGAATATCCAAGCAGGGGGAGCTGTAACCGGAGGAACCAGCACTGTACTTACCATTGCCGGTGGTACTGGTGCTTGGTTTAACACTGGAACGTTCACACCCGGAACAAGTACTGTAGTATTTACCAATGCGGGTGCGACGATGGCCGATCCCACCAATTTCTACAATGTTACGGTGGCTAATGGTGCTTCACTCACACTTGGAACCGACAATATGATGCGAATTGCAGGAACGCTCTCGCTTTCATCGACTGGTGTATTAAATGCGGCCACAAATCACAACACGGTTGAGTATAATGGAACAAATCAGACCGTTATTATGCCAAACGGATCAACATCCGGGTATCACAACCTGATCCTCAGCGGAAGTGGCACCAAAACAATGCCATCAGCTGCAATGAACCTTTATGGTGATTTTACATTGAGCGGGTCGGCTTCAGCAACTGCATTAAATGATATTACCATTAAAGGGAACTGGAGTGACGCAAGCAGCGGAAGCTTTACACCAGGTTCAAATACGGTCATCTTCAATGGAGCCAATGCTCAAACCATCAGTGGGGTCAACACCTTCAATAATCTGACCATTTTTAAAACCGCAGCAGGTGAAGGTGTTTCTGCAAGCGCCAATCAGACAGTGAACGGCATCCTTTATCTGAATAGTCCCAATAATTCCGCTACCATGGGAGCCCTTGATCTGGGTAGCTATACGCTAAGCATGGGGCAATATGCAACAACTACAGGAACCGGTGATATAACAGGAACAGTAAGCCGAAATACGCTGGCCGCAAGTACGACCTATACTTTCGGGAATCAATACTCCTCCATTGCTTTTGCAAGCACAGGAAACCGACCCACTTCTTTAAGTGTAACGATCAGCCTGGGAACAGCGCCAACCTGGAAAACCAATGCTATTCAGCGTGTGTACACCATGGCTGAAACAGGTGCCGTCAGCGGCGGAGCCAAAGCGACGATCCTGATCCATTACCTGGATACTGAACTGAATTCAAATACAGAAAGCCTGCTGGTTCCGTGGACATCTTATAGCGGTTCTGCTGCTGCTGAAGGGGCACGATCCGATTTTGACCTTACCAATGACTTTATTACCATTTCGAATGTTGATTTTTTCAGTTTTCCTTCCGGAACAATGTTTACCCTTGCCAATACCGCTACATCCAGCTATACATGGACAGGAATGACAAGCATTAACTGGAATGATCCGACAAACTGGTCCTCGGCCGTAGTTCCGGGGCCGGCTAACAACGTAATTATCCCTGATGGGGCGACCACAAATTACGATCCAACCCTTCCTGAAACAGCTGAAATATCAACTATTAATATTCAAAACGGCGGAGTTTTAAATGGAGCAGCAGGTGCAGTTCTCACACTGGATGGAAGTTCCGGAACATGGAATTGTGACGGAACTTTTAATCCGTCAACCAGCACGGTCATTTTTGCAAATGCGAGTGCGACCGTTTCGGGGACAACGAACTTTTACAACCTGACAATCAATTCGGGAACGTCACTTGCCGCTGAATCGGGTGCGGTGATTGGCATTGCCAGTACGGTTTCGAACGGCGGAACCTGGAGCCTGGTTTCCCAGGGTCCCACCACGGTGAACTACAATGGCGGATCCCAGAGTGTTGTGATTCCAAATGCCTCAACACTCAGATACAGCACCCTGATACTGAGTGGAACCGGAACCAAAACTATGCCTGCATCTGCATTGAATATTAATGGTGACTTTATTCTGGGAGGCTCTGCCACGGCTACTGCAGGAGGGGTCTTGACTATTCTGGGACAGGCAATTTTAGGTTCAGGAACAACCTTTACGGCCGGATCTTACACCCATAGCCTGTCAGGCAACTGGACCAATACCGGCGGCACCCTTTCAGGGGGGACAGGAACCATAAACTTCAACGGCACCGCCTCGCAGACTATAGGAGGGACCAGCTCAACCACCTTCAACACCCTGGATATCAACAATACAGCCGGTGTTTTATTGGGTATTGCTACAAACGCCACCAACCTGACTATCGGAGATATTACGTCAGGCAGCTTATTTTATGATAACGGTTATCAGTTAACGGGTCCAGGCTATGGCTCCGGTACCGTCAATCTTCATTCAGGCACCTTTAAATTAGGCAGTTCTACAGCGACAACATTTCCTGATACCCAAACAAGAACAATCGCTGAAGGAACTACCGTAGAATATGCGGCAACTACTACCCAAACGATTGAAGCATTCACGTACAGCAATCTGACCATCAGCGGAGCGGGCAATAACTCCAAAACAGCAGAGGGAAATATCACTGTTAACGGGATACTGAATCTGAACAGTACCAATGCATCTGCGACGCAGGGTTGTCTGGATATGGGCTCTTATACGCTGACCATGGGAGGATCTTCCACAACCACAGGAACAGGAGATGTAACGGGGATTGTAACCAGGACATCCTTCGTGATGAGTACCATCTATTCCTTCGGAAATCAGTTTTCGACAATGGCATTTACGGTCGGACCTCTCCCGTCTTCAGTAAGTTTTAATATCATTTTAACCGGTTCTGGTGGAGTTCCCTGGAAAACAGATGGTGTAAACCGGTATTACGACATCATAAGTTCCTATGCATCAGGAGATGTTCCAACAGAGTCCAATACCAGACTCGCCATGAACCTTCATTACCTCGCGAGTGAACTGAATGGAAATATGCCGGCAAATCTCGATTTATTTGATGTTTATCTTTTACAGAATAACCGGGTAGATGACGCGGGGCGTTCGTATTCCAACACTACCGACGGGTGGGTTGGGTTCAGCAATGTCGGGTTATACTTCCTTTCGGGCAGTGCCTGGAATCAACGGAACTGGACCATGGGCACAGCCCTTTACGGTACAAATATCTCCTGGTTGGGCGGCAGTCCATCAGGACATACCGACTGGCAATTACCAGGAAACTGGGAGGGTGGCGTTCCGATTTCAACTTCCGATGTGACTATTCCAGGCGGTCTATCCTATTACCCGGTTCTACCCAATATTTCCCAGACAATCAATTCAATACAGATCCAATCCGGAGCAGTGGTAAACAGTACAGGGACACCTGCACTTACCATAGCAGGGGGAACCGGGGCATGGCAGAATGAAGGCACCTTTAATCCGGGGAGCAGCACAGTAATCTTCACCAATCCTGCTGCGACGCTGACCGGTTCCACAAATTTCAATAACCTGACCGTTGCAACCGGTGCCAGTTTGGATCTTAGTACAGGCAATACCATAGGAATTTCAGGAGTCATTACGCTTTCGGGTTCAGGCAAATTGAATGCCTCAGGTTCAGGTACAACTATCGACTACAATGGTACAGGTCAGAGTGTGATCATTCCCAACGGAACTACCCCAGGTTATTACAATCTGACCCTGGATGGCAGCGGATCAGTGACGATGCCGGGAAGTACCCTTTCAATTCTGGGTAATCTCACTGTATCGGGATCAGCTTCTGTGACCCCGACAGCCATAGTTACTGTTTCCGGATCGACAACCGTGAGCGGGACGGGAAATTTAATTTTAGGCGCTTCCAACCTGTTATCCAATTCAGGTGCAATCGTCCTCGATGGCGGAACATTTACAACCGGAGCCACAATCGGTTATTCTGAAACAGTTGGAACGCTTGATCTGACCAACAATTCGGCCATCAACCTGGGGACAGGAAGTCACACCCTAACTTTCGCAGCGAGTAATGGAGTCAGCTGGACTTCAGGCCAAATCCTGACCATCTCAGGCTGGATCGGCACGTACAACGGAACCTCCGGCACAGCAGGGAAAATATTTGTCGGCAGTTCAAATACCGGGTTAACCACCATGCAGCTGGCACAGACCCGGTTTTATGATGGAACACACTATTATTCTGCGATAATCCTTTCAACCGGTGAGGTGGTTCCAAACGGGATATCCAACAACTGGACCTGGACAGGAATCAACAATAACGAATGGGATGATGGGACCAACTGGTTCTCCTTCAACGGAGGTGTACCTCCTTCGGGGGCAGATGTGATCATAGCAACGGGGACGTACCAGCCTCAGGTGGATGAAGCCATCACCTGCCACAACCTGACCATCAATTCGGGCAGCGTGTTGACAATTACCGGTTCAGGGGCACTTACAGTCACCAATACGATTACCAACAGTGCAGGCGCTGCCGGTCTGGTTATAGAGGCCACATCGGATGCTGCAGGCACTACCGGCTCCCTGTTGAATGATAACTCGGCGGTATCTGCAACCGTACAGCGCTGGATGACCGGCGATCTCTGGCACCTGATTTCACCTGCAGCCACCGGTGGACAAACCGTTTCTGATTTTGTGGGAACCACTCCAAATGCAAACTTAATCGCCCGAAATACTACGAATTACGGGCTTTCTCCTTACACCGAAAGCAACGATTCATGGAATTATTACCTGGTATCAGGCTCAAATACCTCGGGAACGTTTGGCGTCCCCGGGAAGGGGTTCCAGGTATTGCGAGCAACCGGAGCCGGCACTGGACAGGGAAACGACCCGGCTGATAACGGGGTAGTCAGCTTTGTCGGAACCCTTGCAGCCGGGAATCAGACCATCGGAATTGCACAAACTGGCAACGGATGGAACCTGATCGGAAACCCCTATCCTTGTGCATTGGACGTTATTGGTTTTTTGACGACCAACAGCACCTACATTAATCCAAGTTATCTGGCCATTTATGTGTCAGATATTGGCGATATCTCAACCTATGGCTATACCGCCATCAATAATTCAAGCAGCTTCGAGCTCTCATCAGGTGAAGGGTTCTTTGTAAAATCCGCATCAGGTGGAATGCACAGTGTGAGTTTTACCACAGCGATGAAAAGTGCCGCTTCAAATGCTTTTAAATCTGCCCCAATGCTTTATCCTGCAGTCACCCTTTCTGCTTCGTCCGGGACTGATAAAATGAGTACCTCCGTGAAATATATTTCCGGGATGACCACAGGACTCGATCCGGGTTGGGATGCCGGGATATTTAACAATGGTCCTGTGCCGTTTAGTCTCTTTACCCGCCTGGTTCAGGATAACGGAGTTGATTTTGCAATACAATGCCTTCCCGATACGGGCTACGAAAAACTGGCAGTGCCGGTGGGACTGGTAGCAATGGGAGGTTCTACGGTTACCTTTAAGGCTGTGGCAGACAATCTTCCATCCAATTTAAAGGTTTACCTTGAAGACAGGAAAACAGGTATATTTACCCGGCTGGATGACGGTAGTGTTTACTCAGTTACACTTGGTTCTGCCAGCCAGGGTGCAGGCCGGTTCTACCTGCATACTGCAGAATCAATTGCTGTAACACCCGTGGCACCTAAAACCGATCTTAAAGTCATCCCAATGCCACAGTCACAAATCATCCGGGTTTTGGGGGCAATTAACCTTCCGGCAAGGGCCTCGATCTATGATATGACCGGCAGAATTATCACTGAAATGACCCTTACGGGACAGGATCTGAATGACATTCCGTTAGTGAATGCCAGTACCGGACTTTATTTGTTGAAGATCGAGTCGGATAAAGCCCTTGTTTCCGAAAAGATCCGGTGGATCAAAAATTGACAAATCAGAGATGACCATATAAAGGCATCTCATTGAATAATACCAAAGGTAGTTAGTGGAAGTAAGATTGAATATTGGCTTTTTATGATGCTGCTTTTTTATTCGATTCAGTACGTTATATTGCCCCTCTTAGTTATGAATTTCAGAGACAATCCGGTATATGTTGATTTTTTTAAAATTTATTAAATTTTTTAGATTTTAAATATACAAAATCCTCAAACTATTTTGTATATTTAATAAAGATTTAAACATTAAATCTTTTAGGATGAAATTCTTCCTGCACATTCGCCGCCCAAAGATGAAAGCTTTTAAATATGGCTTTATGGGAGACACAAAAAATCCTTATGCCATATTAAAGAGTTCATTATGTTTCTTTGCTCCATTCAAAGTATTTGAGAAATCAGGTGAGTTTTTAGAGCAAAATACAATCAAGGCAGTTTAATGCTAAGGGATTTGGTAAAACAGCAATCTAATTTTCTGCCATGAAGAGTATAATAAATAGCATATTATGGAAATATTTCCCAATGATGATGCATTTAAATTAGTGTCAGAAATCACTAATAAACTGATTGAGTTTAACAAATTGGATGAAGCTTTGGAAATCCTGGATGAAAAATTTTCTCCTATTTCAAAAGATATGTCATTATCCATTTTATTGAACAAATCTCAATTAAATTCACTGAAAAATAGGCTAACAAATGGATTAATCTCCAGTGAAAACGCAACTGTAGCCGAAGCTCGAATAAAAGTTAATTTGACAAATATCGTCAATGATGCCTTCAAAGAAATCCAGATTCAACAATTACTTGGAAAACTCAAATCTGGTTTATATCAAACAACAAGTAATGAAAATCTGGAAAAAATACTCGGGCCGGTCAATCATTTAGTGAAAATTAGATGGTTGCAACAAGGAATTCAGGCTGCTAAAAGTGTTTGCCAGGTATTAAGAGCAGATGGTGAAAAAGGGACAGGTTTTATATTGAAAAATGGATTTTTAATGACTAATTTTCATGTTTTACCTACAAAAGAAAAGGTTTCCTCTTCAAAAATCATTTTTGATTACGAGGAAGACTTACTGGGCAATTTGCGAAAAACATGCGAATTTTATCTTGAAGCTAATGATTATCCGTTCAGCCCAATTTCAGAATTCGACTATGTATATATCAAAATCAAGGATAATCCATCTAACCCAATTTCTCAGTGGGGTTATTTAGAGTTGGATACTTTTTCAGAACCTCAAATCGATAACCCTGTCACCATCATTCAGCATCCTTTGGGGCAAACCAAACAGATCGCATTAACTGCGAACAAAATCATTGGAATTAACGGGACAAGACTATTGTACATGACTGATACTGAAAGGGGTTCCAGCGGATCACCTGTTTTTAATAATGATTGGAAAGTGATTGCATTACACCATGCAGGTAAAACCGAAGAGGACGGGGGACTTGTTATTAACCCTGCAACAGGTGAGAAACGCGGTGCAAACGAAGGTATTTTAATTAAAAATATTGTTCAGCATAGCAAAGAAATCAATAAGCCGATTTTACTTACTTAAAAATCCTGTCCGATGGAACCAACTAAATTTCTCAATATTGCTAGTGAAAAAATCAGTAACAATCCTCATTCACGTCTCTCTCTATTGACAACAGGATTACTCAATAAACCCGATTGTATAATTGATATTCATACCCATATTTTTGATAAAAAGTGTTTGACAGTTGCTTATATATTGCTTCGATTACTGAAAAGTAAAATTTTTGAAAGCATTGGACTTGAATTGTTTTCTTCTGATAGTCTAATAGCCAAAAAAGAGGCAGAGATCTACGATGACCTGGAAATAAAGACATCAGATGTTGAGGGAGATTGGCAAAGACTGGAAAATGAGATTGAAAGTTTAGTCGAAATTATTGAACCCATCGAACTATTTGGATTTGACTTAAAAGAAGCTTTCAAGGTTCTTAAAAAACAAAGTATGCTGGAAGTGTATGATAATTATATCGATAATTTTAGCATCCTGAAACTGCCTGAGTTTGAAAATAGACCATTTATTGCAGGGATTTTAATGATGGATCTGGAAACCGGATGGGGAATTAAACCGGAGAAAAAATTATTTCAACAGATTATTGAGATCAAGCAAATTCTGCTGCAGCAACCTATCGTTCCGTTCCTGCCTGTTGATCCACGCCGGGCAGATCATGATGATCCCAATGAGAACCTTTATGATTTGTTCCTAAGCGCTTTTACTGATCCTGAAACTCCATTTTTCGGTGTGAAATGCTACCCATCATTAGGCTATCTGCCCAGTGATCTCCGTTTAGACCCAATTTTCCAGATTTGTGCCGAAAAGAACATACCTGTATTGACTCACTGTGGTGGTGAAATTGTATCTACTTTCAAAAAAAGTATACAGGTTTGTGATTCAACCGGGGAATTTGAATTCACAATTCCTGGTGATTCCCGAACTGAAAGAGCTAAATACCTTAACGATCCTGAATTATGGATACCCGTGTTAGACAAATATCCTAAACTAAAGCTGGACTTTGCCCATTTTGGAGGTGATACAAATTGGAAAAATCATCATGAATCAGGGAAGAATGACAGGATTACGACTATATTGAAAATGATGAAAAACCCAAATTGGAAGGTTTTTACCGATTTTTCTTTCAATGTTGTCGAGAAAGAATTATTTAATGCATTTGGTAAAGAATTAAATATGAATCCGGATATTTCGGATAAAATTATGTTTGGCACTGATTACTGGGTTGTATTACCAGCAGGTGATTTACTTGGTATGCAAAAAGAGTTTTTAGCACAGATGAAGGATCACCAGACTACCTTACTTCAATCGGCCCCACTAAATTACTTAATCTCTTAGTTACTAATCCAAATATTAAAAAAATTATTACTAAAATTTAGTTTTTAACTCAAGCAAAGATGAGATTAGTTTTTGTACAGCAGTACAAAAATAACATTAAATGAAAGTGTGTATAATTTGACAAGAGAAATGATCAGGGAGAAGCTGGGGATACAAGCAGTTTCGTAGTTGATTTTGAAATTATAATAATGCCTTGAATCTTTAATGGACTGAATCCTGATTTTCTTTAACCTTTAGTTAATTCTTGTTTCACTTAAATTATTAACGTATAATTCTAATTCTTCATCCATCATGACCTCTGATGAAATATTAATTCTTATAGCGAACGATAAAATTGATGACGCTATAAATGAGATTATTGCTTTGGCAATGAATCAATCTCCTCAATTAAATGGACAAGCTGCTTTATTAAAAAGCAGGTTAGTAAATTATCACAAAAGTGAATTGAATGGAACAAATTACATACAGGATCTAAATCAAATTCGAGTGGATGTAAAGAATCTACTTGATTTAATTAGTTCAGTGAGTAATAGTGGAGGTAAATTCACTTATAACAATACAAAAGTCTATCTTGAAGATAGAATAAAATCTTATGAATCACCAGTCAGTGGATTGAGATCAAAACCATCGATTGATTTTCAAAACACTACCTTTAATCTACTAAAGAGAAAATTATTAGAACAGGGAAATGAATTTAAAAATCCTTTTTCAATAAAGGTAAAGGGAACAATTTTCCCGAGTGCCTTGCTGTCTACAGGTTGGTGGGAACGACTAGATATTAAAGATAAGGAATTTCACAAATGGAAGGATGGTCTTCAAAATTGGCTTTTTCTTGGCTTTGATCTATGGGGCCCTTCCTGGGACTTTTCCTGGCATTCATTTGAAAACGATTATGCGATAGCGCAATTTGGAGATGGTGAAGAGGCAAATACAATTCCGGTAATAATCCCTAAAGATATCGCCATTAAATTAAAGTCATCAATTGAAAATTCGGACGATCCATGGGGAGGAAAGGAAGTTAAGATATCAGGAGTCCTGGGTCATAAAAGGCACTTTGTAAAAAAAATAAATAAAATTGATCTCGTTGGAGGATTGATGGACTATTGCATTTTCCTGGATTCCAACAATTCAAAACATAAGATTGATATTTTAGATGCAGATACTGAAATTTATTCAGGGTACTTGTGGAAATGTGTTATTCCTAAACTGTGGAAAGATAAAAATCATGAGATAAAACTGGATGATGTATATTTCATTTGGGAACATACGGATTTTACTAAAAAAGATGCGTTAAAATACAATCTTGATAGTCTTAATCAAAAAGAAAGGTATATTGAGAATTTATATGGTCCGCTAATCCTCTTACAAAAATCTTCAAATCACGTCCCTGATAAACCATTATGGTTGCCTGAAATGTTTTGTAACTTTCTAAAAAGAAATACAATAAATAACGTTTAGATGAAATTGTGTTTTATCGACGAGGAAGAGATAATAAAGAATAGGATTTTAATCCCGGAAGCGAAGCGGCTGTACAATTTATGTTTCCCCGATATTAATGAACGGGAAGAATTTAGTCATATTTTAAGAAGGGTAAGGGGGTTAAAGAAAAAATCTGATCCTAATACAATTTTGGTATTATATATATTAGAAAGTGAAGTGATCGCAGGAATGGTAGCTGATTGGTACAGGGAAAGTAATTGTATTCATCTTACCTATCTATTTGTTCATCCAAAATATAGGAATAAAGGAATCGCAAAAAATTTACTGGGTAAAGTAACAAATTCCATTATCGATCAAATTTTTAATAAATATGGAATAAAGATTCTAGCAATTTTCTTAGAAGCGAACAATCCTTCACAAACCCAAAATGATTCTTTTAATCCTGATCTCAGATTAAAAATATTCAAAAAAATCGGAATAAGAATTATCGATATTCCTTATGTCCAACCCGCCCTTGATCGCAATAAGATTAGAGTTAAGAATCTATACCTCTTAACTATACCAATCTTTAGTTATAAGGAAATTAAAATTGATTATGTCATTGAATTTTTGAAAAGTTTATATAAAAGTTTGAATATAAAAAAACCAGAAGATGATTTAGATTACATAGAAATGATAACTTATTTGCATCAACAAAAAGATATAAATAATTTTATTAATCTTAAACAAATCAATTGAATTGCCTTGTCGTTGCAAGAATAATCAAGGTTTGCTTCTTCTTATCATTAAGTTCCTTACTCTTCCTTTAAAAAGAAAATGAGTTGTCAGCTGACCACTCATTTTTCCCAATCATTAATTATCGAATCTATTTTTCAATATGACCAAATATTGAATAGACTAATTCAAATAGTATCATTGTTCAAATTAAACTTTAGAAGTCATTGGTAAATCAACCAATCAATTATTTTTTATCTAAAGTCTACAAAAAATACCCCCGACCTTCATTCTTCAGGTCTCGCCTAGTCTTTTTGGCATGAAGTCAATTGGAATTATTCTACAGGACAACTACTCGGTAGGTTTCCATTTCACTGAATCCGCTAAAATTACATAATAGTCCTTATAAAACAGAACAGAGCATTCCTTTTCATAAAGATGTCTTAGAAGGGGATTATGTAAAATTAGATACGTTAGCATAACTTGGTCCCAGCTTTGAAGGACCTTAGCTTTCTTTTTTAACCTTAACCCAGGAATCCCCACTACCCTTTAATGGTGCTGGAAAAACACCAAGTTAAACCCGGCAACGATCAAGAGTGCGATTTCAGCTAATGCATAGGAGAATTTTAAATGGAATCTTATGGAGGAATAATGTCGGTCCTTCAAGCACAAACTTGATCAATTTGCCTGACCAGGAAAATTGTTTTTCCTGCGGATTGTTTGCCCCGACTGAGTAGATCTTCTAATTAGGAATTCTTAATCATTAATATGACGTCAAAATGATTGGCACAAAAAAACACACGTTCTACACTCACTGTGTGTAAAATCGTGTGTAAATTTTGTAAATAATTTATAATCAACGTTTATTGCGGAGAGAGTGGGATTCGAACCCACGGTACCCTTTTGGAGTACACACACTTTCCAGGCGTGCTCCTTCGACCACTCGGACATCTCTCCCTGGTCAGATAACCAATTTCGTAGCACTGGTTAATTCAATTGTGGCACAAAAGTAGGAGAATTTTTCAGTTTATAATCACCTAAATGATAAAAACCTTTTAACCGGATCATTGGTTCAATAAATTTCCAATATTTCCTATATTATTAGGTTAATTAGAAAGCAAATTGCTAATTTTATCCCTATTATTTTTTAGTATTTCAAACCTAATTTAATTCCAGATGAGAACGTCAATGTATTTTCTGTCTTTAATAATCCTGATTGGAGTCTTGTTCAGTTGTAAAAATGAACGCTTCTCAAAAGAGTTAAAAACAGATAAAAATGGATATTCATACGTGCAGGTTACTAATGATCCTTCGAAGACCCGTATTTATACCCTTAAAAATGGCTTTACCGTTTATCTTTCAGCGAATAAGGATGAGCCCCGGGCCTTAGGGTTAATTGGTGTAAGGGCAGGTTCAATCAATGACCCTACTGAAACCACCGGATTAGCTCATTACCTTGAACATATGTTGTTTAAAGGGACCGATAAATTTGGTACCACCAACTGGCCAGCAGAGAAAGTCCTTATCGATAGTATTTCCAATCTATTTGAACAGTTTAAAGGAGAAACCGACCCGAATCGGAAAAAGAATATGTATATGGAAATTGATCGCATTTCACAGTCTGCTTCCAAATTTGCGATTCCAAATGAATTTGATAAAATGTGTTCTTCAATAGGGGCAAAAAGCACCAATGCCTTTACTAGTTACGATGTAACCGCTTATATGAACGATATTCCTGTAAATGAGCTGAATAAGTGGATAGAGATGGAGTCGGAGCGATTCCGGAATCCGATCCTTCGGCTTTTTCATACTGAACTTGAGGCAGTTTATGAGGAGTTTAACATGGATCAGGACAGGGATGATAGCCGCCTGAATGATGCAATTATGAAGGGCCTTTTCCCTTACCATCCACTGGGTCGAAATGTTATTGGCTTTCCCGAACACCTGAAAAATCCATCCATGGTCAATATTATGAAGTTTTATCACACCTGGTACGTGCCAAATAATATGGTATTTGTCCTCAGTGGCGATATTGACTGTGAGGAGACAATTAAGTTGATTGACAAAAATTTTGGAGGATTCGAATCAAAAGAGCTGCCAAAAATTGAATTTCCCCGGGAGGTTGCTATTTCAGCACCCATTGTAAAAGAGGTAGTTGGTCCGGAAGGAGAACAGGTTCAGCTGGCATTCAGGTTTAATGGTTATAAATCGGATGACCGGAAGTATGTTACACTGATTGACTATATTCTTTCGAATTCTGTTGCCGGCTTAATTGATCTCGATCTGAATCAGCAGCAAAAGGTGCTAAAAGCCGGAAGCACAAGTAATTTCGAATCAGATTATGGCTTTCATCTGCTCTTTGGCAAACCACGTCATGGACAGAAACTGGATGAAGTAAAAGACATGCTTCTCGCTGAAATAGAGAAAGTTAAACGGGGAGAATTCGATGAATGGATGATTCAGGCATCCGTCAATAATCTCAAATTGGAACAGACCCGCCGGAATGAGAGTAATCAAAGGGCTTTCTCTCTTCTTGAATCATTTGTGAAAAAATCTGACTGGGCATCCGAACTGGACTTTAATGATCAGCTTAATAAAATAACAAAAAATCAATTGGTTGAATTTGCAAGGGCTCATTATAAAGATAACTATGTGGTCGCTTTCAAAAGAAATGGAGTCGCGAAAGATCTGGTAAAGGTCGATAAACCTCACATTACACCCATTGCCATTAATCGAGCCGACCAATCAGCTTTTCTGAAATCATTTATTGCAAAAGGCTCTGCACCGCTTGAACCTCTATTTGTGAATTTTGCCAACTCCATTAAAGAAGACAATTTAAGCAAGGATGTGAAATTCAATTATATCCAGAACACCACAAATGATCTTTTCTCGCTAAATTATACCACCGAAATCGGAAGTAATCATGATCTCAAGCTGGCACTGGCAGTGAAATATCTTCCCTACCTTGGCACAGAAAAAATTACAGCAGAGCAGTTTAAGAAAGAGCTTTATAAACTTGGGGTTTCGTTGAGTGTGAATACCGGCAAGGATCGCTCTGACATAGTTATTAATGGTTTAGATCAGAACAGCGAGGCAGGGATTAAATTGCTGGAACAATTGCTGGCTGAAGCAAAACCCGACAAGGAAGCCTATAAAAAGTTGATTGACGGGATTTTAAAGGAGAGGGAAGATGAGAAAAAAGATCAGCAGGTGATCACCAATGCGCTATTTGATTATGGCAAATATGGAAAGGAGTCACCATTTTCAAATATCCTTTCCGAGGAGGCTTTAAGATCAGTGAATCCTTCCGACCTCACAGATATCATACACAAATTTACAAACTTCCCTCATCGGGTATTTTATTATGGGCCGACTGAATTTGACAAAGCGTTAAACTGGGTAAAAGCTAATCACCGGATTCCGGAAATTAGCCTACCCATTCCGGCAGAGAAATCATTTATTGAGCAGGTTACTGATCTGAATAAAGTTTTTTTTGTCGATTATGACAAATCACAAGTCAATGTAATTATGATGTCACGCGATATTCCATTCAATTCAAAAACATTGGTTCAATCCAGGATTTTTAATGAATATTATGGAAATTCAATGGCATCAGTGGTGTTTCAGGAGATTCGGGAAGCGAGGGCTTTGGCTTATTCAGCCTGGGCTAACTATATGCGTCCATCCAAAAAAGAGGACTCCTTTTATATTTATGGGGCTGTTTTTACACAGGCGAATAAAATGATGGATGCCATAGGTGCAATGAACGGATTACTGTCCAAAATGGTGGTTGATGAAAAGTCGTTTGGAATTGCCAAAGAGAGTGTGGTAAAAAGCATTCAGACAGAACGGATCATCAAAGCTAATCAGTTTTGGACCTGGCTCCAGAACAAAAAACTGGGTATCGATTACGATATCCGCAAGGATTATTACGAAGAGGCTAAAAAAGTTACTATCAACGATGTTCAGCAATTCTTTAATGAAAGGTTGAAAGACAAGAAGTACACCTATATCATTGTAGGGAATAGAAAAGATGCAAATCTGACAGAGCTCAAAGGTATTGGCCCGGTAAATGAACTAACGTTAAAGGATATCTTTAATTATTAGTTTTTATAGTAATTTTAATCGCCATGGCCTAAAATCCTTGGCAATTAAAATTTATCTATCCAACCAGTTTTTAAAATCCTGAACTCTTTCACGGGCGATAATAATATCCTGATCGGCAATCCCTTCGAATTTAAGGCGAAGCCGGCTATTGCTCCATGCCAGGATGTTTGTGCATGCATCTATTGAAACGATGTACTTGCGGTTTATTCTGAAAAAAGTCAGGGAATTTATCAATGGCTCAAGCTGATCAAGCGTATAATCAATATTATACGTTCGTTTGTCCATGGTATATATATAGGTAGCTTTCTCCTGGCTGTAAAAGATCATGATCTCTTCAACAGGAATACTTTTTATTTTGTCACCCACTTTGACCATAAATCTCGACTTTTCGTTTTTTTCTGAAGTTGGATTTGCGATCGAAAGAATTTTTTCAACCAAAAAAACCGGAGAAAAGTGTTTTGCTTTATCAATTGCCTGAATAAGTCTCTGTTCTTCAATTGGTTTCAGTAAATAATCGATTCCATTGGTTTTAAACGCTTCTATTGCATAATGGTCGTAGGCAGTTGTAAAAATAATAGGGCAGGTTACTGTAACCTGGTTATAAATCTCAAAACTTAGACCATCAGCAAGTTGAATGTCGGAAAAAATCAGGTCAGGCATAGGATTTTCCTTCAGGTACTTAATCCCGTTTCGAACAGATTCGATTTTGGCAATAACCGCCATTTCAGGGGCGACTTTTGCCATTAATCTTTCAAGGTAGCTGGCGGCACGGGATTCGTCTTCAAGAATGATTACCCTCATTTTTCAAAAGAATTAAGGATTGGAACCCGAACCAGAAAACTTTTTTCGGAAGTAAGAATCTCGATAGGGCGTTCAGAAAAAAATGCAAATTGCTGGATGATATTCTTAAGTCCGATCTGCTTTGAATCTTCACCTGCGTTCTTCGGCTGTACCCTGTTTTCGACTTCCAGATAATCATGATTCTTACGGATCGAAATCCAAAGTGGATAAGATTCGGAAATTTCGTTGTGTTTCACCGCATTTTCAACCAAAAGCTGTAATGTCATCGGAACGATATAGTCCTCCGCAGATTCCTGGACTTCATTTTCAATAATCAATTTATTTTCAAACCGCGTTTTGAGTAAGAAGGTGAAGGAACGGATAAATTCCATCTCTTCTTTAAGTGGCACTAACTCCTTATCACGACTATCGAGCACATACCGGAACAAATCACTCAGTTGCTGAATAAACTTCACCGCCAAAGCCGGATCTTCAAATACCAAATCGCTCAATACGTTGAGACTGTTAAATAAGAAATGTGGGTTTATCTGATTACGGAGCGATTCATATTTATAAGCCATCATTTCCAGCTTCAATTTTTCTCCCTGAACAAAGGATTGTTTCCATGCAACGAAAAAACCTATGGAGGTGAATATTAACGTAATCACCAATGAAATTAATAACGTATATGGAACAGATCTGATAATAGGATACCATGATTCTGCTGGTAAAGTACCGGTCCAGATATAATAATTTACAAACTGAATCAGGATAAAGGCACTCATTGAATACAACAGGAATGCTGAAATTTGAATTATTGTCTTTTTAACTGGAGTCTCAATCCACGAGATTTTCCGGTCAATATAAGTATGAATCAATTGCAATCCGGTCCATTGGGTAAAAGTGATGCTAAACGACCAGAGAAATCCTATCAGGAAGTTTTCCGGATTTTGTGACACATTGGTTAAAAATGAGAACATTACCAGCAAGCTCACAATTATATTGGCAGACAGGAATTTAAATATGTTTAGGGGTGTGTATGAAACTCCGTGTATATGCATTGGTTAAGATGATTTTATGAGTTGTTTATTTCGTAAAATTAAAGATAATTCCGGTTACACAGAAACTAACATTCAATACAAGGTTAATGATGCAGGATTTCTTCCAACTTTTAGTGGTTTGGTAATGCAGGAGATTTTCCCTGTTAAAGTTCATTAGAATTTTAATGTTCGTTTTAGTACAATAGAAGCAAATCAGCCCCATTAATGCCAAACTATCATTAAGCAAAGTTTTTGGTTTTAAAAAATCAAGTGTTCTAATTTGTCGTAATATCCGAAATAGAGTATTGTAAGTGCTGTCATATTGACAAATCCGTGAGTCAATATCGTGTACCACAAGTTTTTATCGAACGCTAAAAAAATTATTGCGAATATGAATCCTATCAAACCTGTACTGATTACGCCACTCCAACCCTGATAAAAATGACAAAATCCAAATAGAAATGATGTCGCTAACAGTGCAAGCAAATTACTGGATTTATTTAATTTCAAAATTTTCGATATTCTTGTAAGAAGAAACCCGCGAAATAAAATTTCTTCCAAAAGTCCCCCAATCACAAAACCAATAACTATCCAGGTTAAATAATTCCCAATACGGCTTAAATCTATTTCAGACAAGTCTATTTTTGAATGTGTCAATTTTTCAATTATTGGATTGAAGAATATTTCTGTGGTCAATTCAATAAGCGCCCCCAAAAACACACCAATGATAATCAGGATGAATAGATTTTTCGGTCGTTTTAATCCGATTGATTTGAGCAACTCCTTTCTGTTCTTGCTTCTTCTTAAATATGCGATAACAATTATAAATGATAGTATTACACCATATTGTGGAATCGCCAATAGTAACATGATTGACAATATCGTAATTGTCAGCTCCACTTTTTCTGTCGTCAGATTTTTTAAGATACTCATATGATTGTTTGAATTGTGCATATTTTCTGCCTTTTAACTTCTGCCTGTTTTTACTGGCATCCTTTCACGATACTTTCAAGCTGATCCTTTCCCCATACAGGGTAAATAGGCGACTTGGGTTTGAAGTTGTCCCAGTTTGCGAGGAGATCAGCTGCCTGCGGACAGAATGTATTCGGATCTTTTCCGAAAAACCTTGCTGACCCCATATCTCCCTGTATTTTAAGAAGTTGTGCACGTTGGTTTGTCATATCAAGTTTTAATGCTTTTCCAATTGCCTGGTTTGATAAGCGGCTGAACTTCTGCCCGCGTTCCACTGGGTTTACCACCAGGCGGGCAGTGTAATAAAACGATTGTAATGCATAAACTTCCGATTCGGTTGGAACCATTTCAATCAGTTTTTCAACTGATTTTTCCGCAACATCCAGGTAACTGTCTTTTTTGGCGGCGTCGGCTTGATCGATAAAGCTCATCAGGATATAACAATGAGCATAATAATAAAGTGGCAGCCACTCGTTCTTCTCAACGTTGGCAATCATTTGAAATTTGTTACCTAATGACTGAAAGTCAGCAACGCTTTTGCATGTGGAATACTGGCCCAGGGTTTCTCCCATGCTTCTGAAAAATTGTGGATTTTGGGCCATTGCTGCCAGACTGCATAAGACTACGGTTAAGGATAAAATGATTCTTTTCATGATAATTTAATTTAAATGTTTGAAACTTATTGATTTTGAATAATTTACTCAATTTTGTCCAATTGATTTGCATTCCCTTTTTTAGTCAGCGTTATAAAACAGGCGATAACATAGAACCTATTTGATTGGGGTGTAATTGCAATTCCGGGATAATTGCCCCCGGAATCAGGAGTGTTAGCGTACTGTCGTCCAAATTCATTTTTAAAACCAAGGGCATTGGTAACTGCGCCATATAAAATGATATTTTTCCGGTACAGAAAACTCCAGCTCAGATCCAGGCTCCGGTAAGGCAGCATTTTTGCACCATTAAATACCGGTGAATTAGGGTCGTTGTAAACGCGGGGTGATGAATATTTTAAATTTAAACTGACCAATGACCTTAAGCCGTTAAACCAATGTTTATAAACTATAGCCAGGTTATGCCTGCTGGCAAAAGTCGGGACAGCTTCTTTCGGAAAATTTTCATAATTACGTTTAGTGTCGAGATATGAATAGGAAATCCAATAATCACCGTTTTTAATTGTTTTGTTATCTCTCCAGAACAGATCGAGTCCGCCGGCATAACCATATCCCAGATTTGAATATGTTGAAGGGAAGTAAATTGCCCCATTACCTGTCTTTACGAGGTCTTTATAATCCTTGTAATACAGTTCTACCCTAAGGGTACGTTTATTAATAGAGGATTGGTAGCTAAATATATAATGATCAGCGCGTTCAAGGTTCAGATGGTGTGTGTAAAGCAAAAAATCGTCCAGCGGATTCTGGTAGAACCAACCATAAGCGAGCGAGAATTGGCTATTATCGGTCAATTTGTATGCTGCAGAAATTCTGGGTGATATTTTTAGGCTGTTCAGGTAATCCGAATTTTCAATGCGGGTGCCTATACGGGTTATGAATTTTGAGGATGCATAAATCTGAGCTTCAGTAAATACTGAAAGTTCATGGTTTGAAAAGCTATTGAAATGTATTCCCGAGGGGATTAAGGCATTTTGGGAATAGGTTTTAGAGAATAATTCGCCTCCGAACTTTAGGGTGAACTTTTCGGTAAATGGATAGGTGAATACATTTTTCAGGTGAGTTCCCACTGTTTTTTGATCCACTGAAACTGTATCGTACCGAATACAATCATTATTATGGGTAAATGAAGCAGCAATGTTCACGGCCAGCTTTTCACCGATTTTACCATTCCATGTGCCGTTCATAAAATAATTGTCATTGGCCAGGTTGTAATTGAAAAGGTCACCATCAGCATTAGGATTCGCCTGTTTGACAATCAAATCACTTTTGGCCATACTCGTATAAAATTTGAACATTCCGGTTTTCCCTGTCTTCTGGCGGATACTTATCGCACCGGTACCTGATTCGGGCGGATGAACCCAATCGTAATTTTGTGGTGCAATACCCATATATGGGGCCAGATTATTGTAGGTGAAGCTTCCTGTTATTGCGCCATTTTTCCACAATTTAGTATCTGCAACTTCAGCGCCGACCGAAAGGAGTGACAAATCAAGCTGGTCTTCGGTTGGCATATCATTGGTACTGAGCAACAGTACAGAAGATAGTGCCTGACCGTATTCGGCAGAGTATCCCCCCGTACTAAAAATCGTCCCTTTAAACATAAATGGGTTGAACCTCCCGCGTGTGGAAAGATTTGGCACTGACGAATTATAGGGTACGTACACTAAAGAACCGTCGATGTAGGTTTGAGATTCATTACTGTCGCCACCTTTTACGAATAAACGGCCCGATTCGCCATTTGTATTCGTACCGGGAAGCGATTGCAGTGCACCGTATACATCGCCCACAGCGCCGGCAGTGGTCATCATGTCCAGCGGAGTAATGGTAATGGCTTGTCTTTTGTCACCTGCTTCAAAGGTTCCGGCGGTGATTGTCACTGCATTCATCTGGTTAAATGTCTCTTTTATCTTGATATTCAAATGAATAGTGTCACCTTTTAATTCTACCTTTCGCATAATCTGCTCATATCCGATATATCCCACGATTAATACAGCGTCACCTGTTTTGGATGTTTTAAAACTGAAAGCCCCGCTCTCGTTGGTCGATACACCATCATACGAATCCTGCAAATAGACATTTGCCCCGGCCAATGCCTCACCCTGATCATGGGTGATCTTTCCTGAGATAACCGTCTGTGAGAAGGCATTCAGGCTAAATGTGCAAAAAAAGAGATAGATAAAAAGTCGTTTCATACTTTTAAATCGTTTTTGATTTTCGAACCAAAATTGATGCATTGGTTCAAGAGATAAAAAAAACAGATACTGAACTGTCGAAATCGGATGATGAGTTGACGTAACGACCCTTAAGTTGGTTTTTTTAAAGGATGAGAAACTGTTTTATAAAAGGTGCTTTTAAAAAGCAAAAAGGTTATTAAGTTTGCAACAGAAGAAAGACTGAGTCCTTAATTTATTAAAATAGGCGCAAATGACCATATTTCAAAGTATCATCATCGCTATCGTAGAAGGGTTAACAGAATATCTGCCGGTTTCTTCGACAGGTCATATGATTCTGACTCAGGCAATTCTGGGGGTTCCTATTAACGATTTCATAAAACTTTTTACTGTTAACATCCAGCTGGGAGCAATCCTTGCGGTAATCGTCCTCTATTGGAAACGGTTTTTTCAGTCATTCTCGTTTTATTATAAATTGTTCATTGCAGTATTACCTGCCGGAATTCTCGGATTATTGCTTGAAAAATATATCGATCAGATGCTGGGAAGTGTGCTTGTAGTGGGGATTTCGTTTTTCCTTGGAGGTATTATTTTGCTGTTTGTGGATAAGTGGTTTGAAAATTCGGGCAAAGATCAAACCATTACTTATCCTTCTGCATTTAAGATTGGACTTTTTCAGTGTATCGCAATGATTCCCGGGGTTTCACGTTCTGCGGCTACCATTATAGGCGGGTTAACACAAAAACTTAACCGCAAAACAGCGGCTGAATTTTCTTTCTTTCTCGCTGTTCCAACTATGTTTGGGGCTACATTGCTTAAAGTTTATAAACACATCGATCTTCTAAAAGATACGGAACACCTTAAATTACTGGCAATCGGAAATATTGTAGCTTTTATCGTTGCAGCAATTGCAATTAAAGCATTTATTACCTACCTTACCAAACATGGCTTTAAGGTTTTTGGATATTACCGGATTGTGGTAGGATTGATAATTATTATCCTTTGCCTGTTAGGATATAACCTGAATATGCTTTAGTTTGAATTATATAGAAAATAGATCATGGCAATAATTGTAAAAACAGAAAACCCTGAAGGGTTATTGAGAGAAATTAAAAGAGCTATCGACGAAGGGTCAACCGAATTATGGTCTTATGACTCATCTGGCGATTTTTCCCATACTCCGGACAGATGGATAAACCGGGCGTGGCTTCGGCCTGAGTTGGGTGACGGAGAGCTCATGTTTGGCATTCTGGGTACTAAGGATGAGGGGATGACAACTTCACTTTACAGTGCTTATCATGCTTACTTTATCGAATTTTTGCTGACCTATCTGGATAAATATTTTGTGACAGCTGCTGCCACTGCAAAGAAAACAGCTCCCGATTATTTCTAAATGGCTGAAATTGGTAAATATAATAGCCTTAGGGTTATCAAGGAGGTCGATTTCGGAGTTTATCTGGACGGTGGAAATGAGGGTGAAATTCTTATGCCAATCAGGTATGTTCCTGCAAACTGTCAGGTTGGAGATTTTGTGGATGTGTTTCTTTACCTCGATTCGGAAGACCGCCCAATTGCAACGACCGAAACACCCTATGCGCAGGTTGGTGAATTTACGATGCTCAGGGTAAAATCGGTTAATAAAATTGGTACATTCCTTGATTGGGGAATTATGAAAGATTTGCTTGTTCCGTTTCGGGAACAGAAAGTTACCATGACCGAAGGGCGCTCGTACCTGGTCTACATATATGTGGATGAGGAGAGTAAGCGAATTGTGGCATCTGCCAAGCTGGGTAAATTTCTGGATAAATCCATACCCGATTATACCGTCGGCCAAGAGGTTGATCTGGTTGTTGAAAGCGAAACAGACCTAGGTTATAAGGCGATCATCAATAATAGTCATTGGGGAATACTCTATGAAAACGAAGTATTTGAACAGCTTGCCAAAGGGTTGAAAATTAAGGGTTTTATTAAAAAGATAAGACCCGATAACAAGATTGACTTGTCACTTCATCCATTTGGTTATGAAAAGGTGGATCCACTTACTCAAATGATTTTAGATGAACTTAAAAAAGAGGGAGGTTTTATCGCTGTATCTGACAAAAGTGAGGCGGAAGAGGTTTACCGGGTTTTTGGAATTAGTAAAAAATCATTCAAGCAGGCAATAGGAGCTCTTTACAAACGCCGTATTATTACCATCAGTCCTGATGGTATTCGTATGGTTATTTGATTGTTTTGAATGTTTTTCTGTGGACAACAGCCTTTTGGAAGTAGCCAGATACACGTAGCCGAATGTATATCGTTTACCTTCAAAAGCCATTGATTCGCTTTTATTCTTAGAAACAATTATTTAAATCTATTTCAGGTTAAACCAATTACCAGTATAAAAGTCTAATCATCAAACTTTAAAACTATAGAATATGAAAAAATTAGTATTGTTTGTTTTAGTAGCTGTAATGGCTGTAAGTTCTGTTTATGCACAACGCGATCAACGGGGACCACGCGATCCAGCAGCCAGACTCCAAAGAGAGATTGACAATCTGACTACTGAGTTAGGATTATCAAAAGATCAGGTTGCTCAGGTTACTCCTATAATTGCTGAATCGCAAAAAAAACAGGCCGAAGCTTTTGCCAAAATGCGTGAGGGTGGTGGTGAACCAGACCATGATCAAATGCGTGATCAGGCAATGAAAATGAGGGCTGAAACCGATATGAAGCTGAAGTCTGTTCTCACTAAGGAACAATTTGTCAAACTTCGTGAACTTCGCAAAAAGCAGATGGAAGAACGGGCTAAAAGAGGTCAGCAATAGCGATTTGCTACTGAAATAAAATTGAATTTTATGAAATAGTATCAAAGGTGAAATTATTCCTTTGATACTTTTTTTTTATCCTTAATCCGGTCTGAAAAACATTTCAGTTAAAAACTCTGATATATCTGATTTATTGCTGTTTTTAATCATAGTTGGGAGATATTTGAATGGTTAATTTTGTGCATTCGCAATTCTAAAACCTATACTTATGGCAGTCAGAAAACTTACTGAACTTTTCGAATTACTCAAGGGGAAAGCAATTAAAACTATAATTGTTGTTTGCGCCAATGATGAACATTCCATACTATCTGTTAGTCAGGCTGTAGAACAAAATCTGGTGAAAGGTGTATTGATTGGGGATCTGTCTGTAATTGAATCAATTTGCTTGTTTTCAGGGATTGACAGCAGTCGGTTTTCGATCATTCATGAACCAAATGATGAGCTTGCATCTCAACTGGCCGTTTCAATGATTCATAAAGGTGAAGGGGATATTCTGATGAAAGGGCTGATTACCACCGATAAATTTATGCGGGCCATTCTGAATAAAGAAAAAGGGCTTACCATTCAGGGTAAAGTGGTAAGTCATGTAACTGTTGTTGAGAATGTTAACTATCCAAAATTATTGATTGTATCTGATGTTGCGGTAATCCCGTTGCCCGATCTGAATCAGAAAATTCAAATAATCCAATATATGATTCAGGTGGCCAATCAATTGAAAATTGAACTACCTAAAATTGCAATAATTGCCCCCAGTGAGCAGGTTATCCCTTCAATTCTTTCAACCACTGAAGCTGCGTCGTTGGCCAAAATGGGCGATAGGGGTCAGATTAAAGGATGTATTATTGACGGTCCGCTTGCATTAGATGTAGCATTGGATGAGGACACGGCCATATTAAAGGGATTGAAATCACATGTGGCAGGAGACGCTGACTGTTTGTTGTTTCCTAATCTTGAATCGGGAAATGTTTTTTATAAAGTGAACACCAAACTGGCACTTTCAGATTCGGCTGCAATCCTGGTTGGAACTAAGGTTCCGGTAGTTTTGGCATCACGTGGCGACAGCATCCGGGTTAAGTTGTTCTCTATTGCGCTTGGAGCCCTTATGGCAAAGTAAGGTTGGAAGGTGGCTGGCAGGGATACAGGCAGAAGTGATAAGGCAGAAGTGATAAAGCAGCGGGGGGAAAGGTAATTTCAAAACTAACTAAATTAATATATTTATGAAATCAGTCAGAATTCTGGTAATCAATCCAGGGTCAACATCGACCAAGTTTGCAGTGTACGATAATACCGTTTGTTCCTTACTGAAAACCCTCCATCATTCAATGTCTGATCTGGCTCCTTTTAAAACCATCAGCGAGCAATATGAGTTTCGAAAAAACATCATTTTAAGTGAATTGGCACATGACCGTGTTGATTTGGATTCCATTCATATTATCATTGGACGGGGCGGCTTAACCTACCCCCTTAAATCAGGAGTTTATTATATCAATGAATTGATGGTTGAGCATTGCCGTATTGGGGTAATGGGGGATCATGCATCAAATCTAGGGTCTCTGATTGCTTTTGAAATTGCCCAGATGCACCCGGGAACCATCGCTTTGGTGGCAGATCCCGTTGTTACTGATGAATTGGATGATATTGCCCGGGTTTCAGGGCACCCATTGTTTAAAAGGATTTCGATTTTTCATGCATTAAATCAGAAGGCAGTTGCCCGACAACATGCAGCTAAAATCGGAAAACATTATGAAGAACTTGACTTGATTGTTGTCCACCTGGGAGGAGGGATCACCGTTGGTGCGCACCATCTTGGAAAGGTGATTGACGTCAATAATGGTTTGGATGGAGAGGGGCCATTTTCGCCGGAACGGAGCGGTACGTTACCTGTCGGCGCTCTAATAGAGTTATGCTTTAGTGGTAAATATACCAGGAATGAGATCCACTCCATGGTGTTCGGACAGGGTGGCCTGGTGGCATATCTTGGGACCAATGATGCCCGTGAAGTTGAAATTGCAGTGAACCATGGTGACGAAAAGGCTGCTTTTTATCTGGAAGCAATGGCTTACCAGGTCTCTAAATCAATAGGAGAGATGGCTACCGTACTTAAGGGAAAGATAGACGGAATCCTCATTACCGGTGGGATTGCCTACGACAGAAGACTGATGGCTCAGATTCGTGAACGGGTCGAGTTTATTGCACCAGTCTCCGTTTATCCGGGCCAGGATGAATTGAAATCATTAGCCATGAATGCATTGATGGTCGCCAGGGGAGAGGTTGAGGCAATCGTTTACGATAAAACCGGGTATTAGTAACTGTTGCATTTGGAGATGACCCGGAATCCTTTAATTTTGGATTTTATTTGATTCTTTATCACCTAAAACTTTCATGAACTTACATTCACAAATAACAAAGAATAAAATTCATGAGATTCCGCGAGTATTAAGAATCTATAAATAAGTTAATCTATATTTATTCGAGTGAAAAAGTATACCGGCTTTCTTCTTCTTGCTTTCCTACAATACTTTTCTTTTGGACAGCAGTTTACTGCAAATTACGATGAGGCAAAAATTCCAGCTTATTCTCTGCCTGATCCGCTTATTTTCAATAATGGTACTGCAGTTAAGAGTCTAAAAGATTGGAAAATACGAAGAGCTGAAATTTATTCTGATTTTGAAAAAGAGGTTTTTGGGGCAGTTCCAAAATGGAATGGAAACCTCAGATGGGTTGTTTTATCCAGTAAAGATGATGCGATAGAAGGCATTGCAAAACGAAGGGAAGTTCGTCTTGAGTTGTCCAATGGAATACAAAAGAATGATCTGACTATTTTAATCTACCTGCCTCAAAATTCAAAAGATGCACCGGTATTTCTGAGTTATAATTTTGATGGCAATCATACTACAACCACAGATTCGGATGTACTGATACCCGATTCATGGGTGAACAATAATAAAGAACTTGGAATTTTAAATAATCACGCCAATGAAAATGGGAGAGGGAAGATGATCTCCAGATGGCCCGTAAAGGAGATTGTGTCCCGTGGATTTGGTTTAGCAACTGTTTATTACGGCGATGTTGATCCCGATTTTGATGACGGATTCAAAAACGGGGTTCACCAGCTTTTTGATTCAGGAAGGGACAGTACATCATGGGGAGCCGTTGCGGCCTGGGCCTGGGGATTATCCCGAATCATGGACTATTTTGAGAAAGATCAGGAAATCAATTCCAATAAGATTATTGTATTGGGTCATTCCCGGTTGGGGAAGGCAGCGCTTTGGGCCGGGGCTTCGGATCTGCGGTTCGCAATGGTGGTATCCAACTGTTCAGGTTGCGGTGGCGCAGCGCTTTCAAAACGGATTTACGGAGAAACCGTTGGTAGTATCAATCATGCTTTTCCGCATTGGTTTTGCAATAATTTTAAAAAATACAGTCTGAGAGAAGATTTATTGCCTGTGGATCAACACGAACTGATTGCCCTGATGGCACCCAGACCTGTATATGTTGCTAGTGCGGCAGATGACCTCTGGGCTGATCCCAAAGGTGAATTTCTTGCATGTGTTTATGCATCTCCGGTTTATGAACTTTTAGGAGGTAAGAAATTTCCTGTAAAAGAGATGCCAATGCTTTGCGCTCCCATTTTGGGGGATATTTCCTATCATATCAGGCCTGGAAAACATGACATTACTTTGTACGACTGGAATTGTTATATGGATGTTGCCAGCCAGTTCTTTAAGCTTAGTCATTAAATGTTAAATAGTTACTGAAAGTCTGAATTAATCTCGGAATTGAGTTTTCTTAATTAGCCCGCCTTTTGATTTTGGTTAGTCAAAAACGCAGATGTATGATCGGCGTTAATCAACACAATCTGTGGAAACAATCCTGGACGCTTCTTAATCTATTTGTCTCATTACATGGCCCGTTCCGCCCTCCTTCATCAGAGCGATGCCCAGATCCGTGCGAGTGAAAAACCGGGAGCTTCGATTTTCAGGTCAAGAAAATAGCCGAATGAAGTTTGTTCTGTTTTGTAACCCCCGTTAATGAGCCGCAATTGTGCCAGGTCAAACAGCGATTTCGTATATTCTATTGATCCTTTTGAATCAGAAAGATGCGCAAAAGAGTGCAGAACAATGGTGTTGGTGTTATTTTTTCGCGCAGTCCATTTCAGATGATTGACCAATTTTTTTTCTCTTCCGGAGAGTTCTTTTTCTTCATCCTCCGCTTCAACCTGAATGAATGCAACAATACAATCTGCAAATGCTTTCCCATCTGTTATATTTTCAATATTTGGCAAACTTTTTGTCGCAGGGTGATAGGAAAACGATTTGCAATATATTGCTAGCACTTTCATGTTTAACGATTTAATTGTCTTCCAATTTAGTTCAAATAGTTGATCAAATATCATCCAATAAAATAAATAATAAAAGGAAAGAGTATATTTACAAAATTTTAATTTTCAAATTTTGAGGTATTTGTTGTTCATAGCTTTAGTGACCGGATTGGCATTCCAAAGTTCAGGTCAGTTGTCTTATGGCGGTTCTCCAGCTTCCTTTAGTTTTTTGAAAGAAAAGGTCACTGTGGTTCCTTTAATTGATATGATGGCGGTAGATAACGCTCAATTACTGAAGGAAGAGCAAGTGAATGTTAACCGTCTGAAACCATTCAAATTTGCAAAAAGCTTTAAAGTTGATATTTCACCTAAATCCTCCGGACTTTGGACAGTTCAGGGAGATATGAAGATTTGGAGGGTTGTGTTGCGTTCAAAGGGTGCCTGGTCACTGAATATTATTTTTGATAAAATGATTATTCCTCAGGGTGCGTCCTTATTTATTTACGCTTCAGATCACTCAAAAGTATTAGGTGCATTTACATCGGATAATGAACAATCCTCTGGTTATTTCCCGACGTACCCGATTGCAGGCGACGAAATTGTAGTTGAGTATAATGAACCCAAGGCCGCTGCTTATCCCGGTGAACTTCATATTTCTTCAGTTAATCACGATTATAAGAACGCTTTCGGATCCAGACTGATCGGAGAGGCTGGCCTTTGCAATATGGATGTTTATTGTCCGGAAGCAGCCAATTTCCTGATATTGAAACAGTCAGTAGTGCGGCTTGAAATTGGAGGACAATATCTTTGTACCGGAACGTTGGTTAATAATACCAAACAGGATACCATACCTTACCTGTTAACTGCAGGACACTGTATAACTGATTCGATTGATGCCCAGACAACCGTTTTTTGTTTTAACTATGAAAGTCCGTCATGTGGTGCAGGTAGGAGTAGTATCAATGGATATTCTGACCAAACGATGTCGGGAGCCTTTTTGAAAGCCCGGTCTGATTCCCTTGATTTTGCCCTCATGCAACTTGAAACTTCACCTCCTGCTGAATTCAGACCTTTTTATGCAGGATGGGACCGTTCGTCGGCCATCCCTTCATCAGCTGCAACGATCTCCCACCCCAATGCAGATGTTAAGAAAGTCAGTGTCGATAAATCTGCTCCTACAATTGGTACTTTTTCCAGTGAATTTGTTGCGAAAAGTTTTTGGGTGGTGGGAAAATGGTCAATTGGCACTACCGAACCCGGATCCTCTGGTTGTGCACTCTTGAATGAAAACAGAATGGTGGTTGGCAGTTTGACCGGCGGAACTTCAACCTGCGCTGATCCGACGAATGATCTTTTTTCCATGTTTAGTAAGCAATGGGACCATTTTAAAGCCTCCAATTTGCAATTGAAATATTGGCTTGATCCATCAGGAACAGGTGCTTCACAGCTTCCGGCTCTTAATCCTGTTGACAATACAAATGCCTGCAAACTGTTCACCAATGCAACAATAGGAGAAAGAGACACCTTATTCCAGGTTTCAAAACAATCTGGTGGTTATAAAACCGGACATAACTATATGGGAGTTACCAGTTATGCCGAGCAATTCACAAAAACCAAACAGACCCTATTGTCATCAGTATCAATAGGTATTGCAAAAATGGTGTCAAAATCAACTAGTAGTAAGATTACTTTAAAAGTTTATGATGAATCTACTACAAGCGGTTTGCCTGATACAGAACTGTATTCGATGGATCTTCCGTATAGTGTGCTTAGTGCACAGTGTATGAATAACATCGAGCTGGCCAATCCGGTTGTGGTTCATGATCAGTACTTTATCGGGTTTGATCTTAATTATTCTACCTCAACAGATACCTTTGCCGTTTATTGCGCCCCTGATCGGGGACAGCAGAGTAAAAATTATGCCTTTGCCTTTTTAAGTGGAGGCTGGAGACCCTTTTATGGAATTACGCAACTTGGAATATCAACCTCATTGCTGATTAATGCTAACGGCTGTCAGAATTCTGCAGCTACAGACACTGTTCCCAAAACCATTATAACCAACAAATATGTCGTTATTTATCAGCAAACGGGATTGGTAATTTACCAGCAAACCGGTGAGAATGATAATATAATGGTTCAGAATACCGGAACAGAACAGTTAAGTACTATTTCACTGTATGATATTCTCGGACGAAAAGTATACCAGGATCATCACCTTTTTCTAAATACTCCAGCGGCACTTTTAACCGGACAGTTACCCACAGGTGTCTATTTTCTGACCATCGAAACTGGTCAATCCAGGCAGATAATGAAAATCAGGGTCATTAATTCCCGATAATTGATCCGGTTAAATTAACTTTGGGCAAAATTTAATAATGTCCAGATTCACTGTCTTTGCATTCTCTTTTTTGGTCTTTGGTATGTCCAATTGTGCTCCCGGCAGAAAAGCCCCGGGAGAATCTGACATTGCCCGGCAGGTTCTGCCTGTGAGTTATGCAAAGGGTTTTGCAGTCGAAAATTATGGAAAATACCGAAAAATTACTGTTTCAGATCCCTGGCAACAATCAAAAGGGATAGGGTTTGAGTATTATCTGGTCGATAAGTCAAAGGATATCCCCAAAGAATTAGCGGGAAAACAGGTCATCAGAACCCCTGTAACCCGGGTGATTTGTCTTTCAACTTCTCACATCGGGTTCCTAAGCGCACTCCATGAAATCTCTTCATTAAAAGCGCTATCAGGTGCAGTCTATGTATCAGATCCGGAAGTTCAAAAAGCAATAGCTGCCAACGAAATTTCAGATATTGGATACGAGCAAAGTATTAATTATGAGTTGATTCTGAGTCTGAAGCCAGATCTGATTATGGCCTATGGCGTAGGAGGTGAAGTGACCGGATTTCTTAATAAACTTAGGGACCTTGGACTGAATGTCATTTTAAATGGAGAATATCTCGAAGAGAGTCCTTTGGCAAAGGCCGAATGGATAAAATTTGCAGGTGCCTTTTATAACAAAGAAAAGGAGGCTTCAGATTACTTTACCTGGATTGATAAAAACTACCATGCGGTTTGTCAAAAGGTCAGAGATGTTAAAACCCATCCGGTTGTCTTAACCGGACTACCATTTAAAGATGCCTGGTGGATGGCTGGTGGTCATTCGAATCTGGCAACACTCATTCGGGATGCGGGCGGTGAATTTCTCTGGAAGGATAATCCGTCCAGGGAATCCTTTGTGGTATCTCTTGAAGAGGTAGTCATGCGGTCTGCAAAGGCTGATTTCTGGATTAATTGTGGCACCGTGAATACCATTAGTGAACTGATCTCTGTCGACAGTCGTTTTGCTGCTTTTCCGCAGGTTCAAAAAAAAGCTATATTTAACAACAATTTGAAGATGAGTTCCGGTGGAGGAAACGATTACTGGGAGCAAGGTGTGGTAAGACCTGATCTGATTCTCTCGGATCTGGTGAAAATCTTCCATCCGGAATGCGATAACGTAAAACTATTTAATTTTTATAAAAGTATCCAATAGCAGTGGCAGATAACGTTTTAAGTATAACCAATCAGAATACCCGTGGATATAGGGTAATATTGGTTTTTGCATTTCTTGTACCGCTCTTTTTTCTTCTTGATCTGCTGGTTGGATCCTACTATATCCCAATTTCTGAGATACTGAAGGCAATTTTTCGTTCAGATAGCGCCAACCATCAGGTCGTATTAATTATTAATCAATTTCGTATTCCCAAAGCAGTTACTGCAATCCTCTCCGGGGCTGCATTGTCAGTAGCCGGATTACAAATGCAGACGGTATTCCGAAATCCACTTGCCGGACCTTATATTCTGGGAGTGAGTTCAGGGGCAAGTCTTGGAGTTGCACTGCTCGTACTAGGAACCGGTGGTTTATTGGGCGGAAGTTTGATTTCAGTTGCAGGCTCATGGGGCATCGTTGCAGCCGCATGGCTTGGGTCCGGATTGATCCTGCTACTGATTGTCATTATATCTGCACGGATTAAGGATATCATGACGATCCTGATTCTTGGAATACTGATTTCAAGTGCCATTTCATCAGTTGTCAATATACTGCAGTATTTCAGCAATGAATCCATGTTAAAGTCATTTGTCGTTTGGACCATGGGGAGTTTGGGGAGTGTAACCAATGTCCAGTTGGCAGTGCTATTCCCGTCAGTTTTAACAGGAATATTGATGGCCTTTCTCTCCTCAAAGTTTCTTGATGCCTTTTTACTGGGAGAAAACTATGCCCGAAGTATGGGAATGAATATCGTGTTTGCAAGGATGGTGGTCTTTCTTTCTACGGCTATTCTTGCAGGTAGTATTACCGCCTTTTGCGGACCCATAGGGTTCATCGGAATTGCGGTTCCGCACATTGCACGAATGACGTTACGTACCGCAAAACATAGTTTGCTTGTCCCTGGAACGATCTTAATCGGAGCTTTGATGATGCTGGTCAGCGATATACTATCTCAACTACCAGGCTCAGAAGCCACACTTCCAGTCAATTCTGTCACCGCATTGCTTGGAATTCCGATCGTGATCTGGATCATTATCCGGAATAAAAATACCGCCAGACTATGAAATCTGATCAACAGGATAAAATTATTGACTTATCCAATGCCTCAATAGGTTACCTGGGAAAGTCAAAGGCTCATAAAATCATAAAATCAGCGATATCGGTTTATGCACTCAAGGGAGAACTCGTAGCGGTGATTGGGGAGAACGGCATTGGTAAGAGTACGCTGTTACGGACAATAGCAGGATTTCAACCTTCTGTGGAGGGTGATTTTCGGATTTGCGGAAAACTGATTTCTACTTATCGCGAAAAGGAACTTGCCTTGTTAATGAGCTTTGTATCAACTGAGATCATTAAAGTTTCAAATCTTTCAGTTTTTGACCTGGTCTCACTGGGGCGCTATCCCTATACGAATTGGTTTGGTAAGTTGCTGGATGAAGATCACTACCTAATTGAGGAAGCCATTTCAGCAGTTGGATTGCAGGGATATGAATACCGGATGGTGAACCACCTCTCTGACGGTGAGCGACAAAAGGTGATGATTGCCAGATCACTGGCACAAAATACTGAAATAATCGTACTCGATGAGCCTACTGCGTTTCTCGACCTTTCGAATAAATATGAGATTGTACATATTTTACACCAGCTGGCCAGTGAAAAAGAGAAAACAATCCTGTTTTCGACACACGATCTGACAACAGCCATTGCTGAGTCTGATCGCCTTTGGCTAATGCTTGAAGATTCGGTTGAACAGGGAGCCCCTGAAGACCTGATTCTTAATGGCAATTTTGATGCCATATTTCATAGTAAACATCTCTATTTTGATCGGGAGAAGGGTGATTTCCGAATTCGAAAACTGACCAAAAAGGTTGCTCATGTGCATGGTGAAGGAATAGCAATGGATTGGACAATAAAAGCACTATCCCGTAATGGATTTGAGGTGGTTAACTTAACCGATCCTGCAGATATTACCATTATCGTCAATTATCAGGAATGGACAGTCATTCACCTCACAAAACAGATAAAATTCAACTCCTTGTTATCGCTTTGCAGATACCTGAATTCTTTGGAAAGGTAATGAGTTCCATTAACCTGGATTTCAACTTTTAATTCATTTCAACTTGTAATTCATCAAAACTTATGAATTAATTTTTGATGAATCATCTTTGCGATAATTTGTAATAATCTGGAATACAGTGATATAATAAAATTGATCCAATTTCAACTGTTTTTTTAAGAAAATTTTGTATACGAAATTGTTTGTTTTATGATAGTTGAGTAAAAAATCCGTGAAAAATATTACATATTTGCATTGTCAAATAATCAATATCTTGTAAAATGAAAAAATTAATTCTTTTGTTAGTTCTTCCACTGTTTGCTGCTATACAACTTAATGCTCAAACAACTCCGCCTGCAGCTCCGGCAAACCCAAATGCACCTGTTGCAAAATGGGATAAGTTGATCAATGACTTTGGAAGTATCGCTTTTAATATTCCGAAAACTGCAGAGTTCACCTTGACAAATGCCGGTAAAGAGCCATTGATTATCAGTTCTGCTAAGGCTTCATGTGGTTGTACGAACCTGAAATATGCCCAGGCACCAATTGCGGCAGGACAAAGTGCTACTGTTTCTGCGACCTACAATGCAGCAACACCAGGCGTATTTGTAAAAACCATTACGGTTACTACAAATGCCGATCCAAATCCTGTGGTTTTGCAGATCAAAGGGACCGTGTTGCCTAATCCTAATCCTGCACCTGCACCTGCTGCAAAACCTGCACCTGTTGTTGCGCCAAAATGATCAAGGTTTAGTTTTAGGGAAAAGGTGAAATCTTCCAGAGGTTTCACCTTTTTTTTGAACAAAACTCTCCGATTATCGTAATATAATGGATTACCATAATTTGGGAATTTTTACTATCAAATCGTTAAATCTCAATTCAGGTAATTATACCATTTTTTCATTGGACCAAAAAACGGTACTTTTGCAGGGATTTTTAAACAGTTAACTCAATAAAGAAAGATATGGCAGATATTCAAAGAACCATGCTGATGATCCTGGATGGTTGGGGAATCGGCGACAAAACCGAATCAGATGTAATTTACTCTACACCAACTCCTTTCATTGATTCCTTATATGAAAAATACCCTCATAGCCAATTGTTGACCAGTGGTGAAAATGTGGGGTTACCTGATGGCCAAATGGGGAACTCGGAAGTGGGCCACCTGAATATTGGTGCCGGGCGAGTTCTATATCAGGATTTAGTAAAAATAAATAAGGCGGTCAGAGAGAAAACCTTGTGGAGCAATCCCCAGATTCTTAGGGCCTATAAATATGCCAGAGAGAATAACAAACAGGTACATCTGATCGGATTGATTGGTCCTGGTGGTGTTCATGCACTTAGTCTCCATATGGTTGCACTTGCACAAATTGCAACTGAGCATGGACTGGAAAAGGTTTTCATACATGGGATGACTGACGGGCGCGACACTGATCCCCGTTCCGCTTTTGACTTTGTTAAGGAGGATCTTAAAGCACTTGAAAATACAAATGCCCGGTTTGCCTCGCTGATCGGACGATATTACGGGATGGACCGCGATACAAACTGGAATCGTATTAAATTGGCCTATGATCTGCTTACCAAGGGGGAGGGGAGGAAGAGCAAGGATATCCTGGCCTCTATTCAGGAGTCGTATGATGAAGGGATTACAGACGAATTCATTCATCCAATAGTCTTTACTGATGATCAGGGTCAGCCGCTTTCAACCATTAAAGAGGGAGATGTTGTGATCTGTTTTAATTACCGTACCGACAGATTACGCGAACTCACAATCGTCTTTACCCAGGAGAATCACCACGAACAGGGGATGAATACAATACCTTTGCAATGGTACACGATGACAAACTATAAATCCTCTTTCAAAGGGATTAATGTTATTTTCAACAAGGACAATGTTCAAAATACGATGGGTGAAACAGTTTCGAAGGCAGGTCTTAATCAGATCAGAATTGCTGAAACTGAGAAATATCCGCATGTGACTTTCTTTTTCTCCGGGGGCCGCGAAACAGAATTTTCCGGTGAGCGGCGAATTATGATTCCTTCACCGAAGGTTGCAACTTATGATCTTCAACCAGAAATGTCAGCTTTTTTGGTCAAGGATGCTATTGTTGCGGAGATTAAGGCAAAGAGTGCCGATTTTATCTGTCTTAATTTTGCAAATGGCGATATGGTGGGTCATACTGGAGTCTATTCTGCAATCCAAAGTGCGATTAAATCTATTGATCAATGTGTCAATGAGGTTGTTACAGCTGCACGTGGCAATGGATATGATGTTGTGATTATTGCTGACCATGGAAATGCAGACAATGCGATCAACGAGGATGGTAGTGCAAATACTGCACATTCCCTAAATCCTGTTCCATTTATCTGGGTAACAGATCATACCAGCGCAAAAGCTTTTGATGGTATTCTGGCTGATGTGGCTCCGACATTACTTACTATTATGGGGCTGGCTATTCCATCAGATATGACCGGAAAAGTTTTGATTAAAATATAAGATGCTTCAAATAGGGAAGGCGATTATCAGCCTGGATGTGCTTCAGAAAGAATTTTGTTGCGATATTGAAAAATGTAAAGGGGCGTGCTGCGTCGATGGAGATAGCGGCGCCCCCTTAACTCCTGAAGAGGCAACCATTATCGAAACTTTATACCCTGATTTTGAAGATTATCTTTCAGAAGAGAATAAGGCTGAAATTGAAAAACAAGGATTCTCAGTTACAGATTCTGATGGTGACCTGGTTACTCCAATTGTCGGAAATAATGAGTGTGTATTCACTTTTACAGACGAACGGGGGATCACTAAATGTGCTATAGAACGGGCTTATTTTGACAAGAAGACTTCCTTTCGGAAACCTGTTTCCTGTCACCTGTTCCCAATACGAATAACTGCCTACAAACGTTTTGAAGCTGTCAATTACCAGCAACTCGATATTTGTCAGTCTGGACGAATTTGTGGTAAAAGTCAGGGATTACCCTTGTGGAAATACCTTGCGGAGCCGCTCACACGCCAATACGGCTCCGAGTGGTATGAAGAGCTGAAATATGCAGCTGAGAATCTTCCGGAAGAATTAACTGACTAATTGATTATTAGTTATTAGAAGTAATCAAATACCAGAATTATAAGTTTTAATTTCCTTCAGCAATTACAGTCATTTCGACATTGCCTTCATGCACAGCAACGGCATCGACCAGATAGGAAGGAACTAATCTTTCACCATTGCTAATTGTGGAAAGGTAAGGTTCGGTTGGTTCATCCTTGGCCAAATGGACTGCAAGTTCGGCTGCCGTGGTTGCCATAGTTTTAATCCGCTTAAATACAGTAACGGCCTGATTTCCTTTCGTTATTTCCTGAACATTCTGTATATCAGCATCCTGGCCGGCAATCGCAACCTTTTTGAGCAATCCTCTTTCTTTCAGGGCTTTCAATGCTCCCATGGCCATAGCATCATTGCCGCAAATCATTGCATCAACCTTATTTAAATTGGCATCCAGACTTGCGATGGCGAGCCGGTAACCTTCATCTGTTGTCCAGGCATTTGCAAACTGGTTGAAAACAATTTTGATCTCTTCACGTTCCACAAAGGGTTGCAGGATATTCAGCTGGCCAATATAAAGCATACGGCTGTTATTATCGTTGGGAGGGCCGCCGAGTAATGCATAATTTCCTGAAGGCTTGATCTTGGTGAGGTATTGGGCTTGAATTTCACCCACCCTGACATTGTCTGTTGAAACATAATAATCTAATCTGCAATTATTTATTAATCGGTCGTAGGCGATTACCTTGATCTCTTTCTTATGAGCGAGGTTAACGATCTGGGAGGCTGTATTCTGGTCAACAGGAATCACAACCAAAACCATGGCTCCCTTACTAATCAGTTCTTTGGCTTGAGCGAGTTGTTTTTTTGGATCGTTGTCCGCAACTTTTACCATAGCGATCCCTTCAAGTTGTTTTACCGCTTCAACAAAATAACGTTGGTCATTTTGCCAGCGAGGAGCATCAAAACTGTGAACGAGCAGGCCGATTTTGGGGTGCTTGGGGGCGCATCCGGCAACAAATAATCCTGCCAGAAGCAATAACGAAAAAATCGTAGTTTTCATTGGAAATTAGATTTTTTAGATTATAAAACCACAGCAAAAAAAATAATAGAATAAATACCATAACAGCTGGAAGCATATTAAAATTAGGTATTATGATGTTAAGTACGATATCAAAGTTACATAACAATTTGAATAAAATGAAAATATATATGATATTTTTTTAAAAATTATGACCACTCCATTCTGCATAAAACTCCTCCAGAAAGCGGAGCATAAATGCGTGTCTTTGCCCTGCAATGGCTTTGCCAATTTCCGTTTGCATCCTATCTTTTAATAATAATAGTTTTTCATAAAAATGGTTAATAGTAGTGCCCTCACTTTTTTTGTACTCATCGAAATCATTATGAAGTATAGGTGGAATACCTGGATCATAAATTGCCCGACCATGGTTGCCTCCATAAGCGAAAGTACGTGCAATACCAATGGCACCCATTGCATCCAGTCGGTCAGCATCCTGCAATACCGCACATTCGGGATTATTTGTTGTAGTATTAACGTTAGCCCCTTTATAGCTTACCCCTTCTATTACCTTACAAATTTTATCTGAAATAGCTCGTTCTACACCATTTTGGTCAAGCCAGGCTATGGTTCTTCGTAGGGAGTTGTTTTCTCCAACAAGCTTCCAGTCGTCAATGTCATGAAGTAATGCAGCCATTTCCACAATAAAAAGATCGACCCCTTCCGTTTCACCTATCCTTATGGCCAAGGTCCGGACTCGCTCAATATGCCACCAATCGTGCCCTGAAGAATCGTGTTCCAGAACCTGTTTTACATAAACCTCTGTGTCTCGGATCAGTTTCTCTCGTTTCATGGATTAATGATTGATTTGAAATCTTAGTATTTAATCTGCGCTGAAGATACAAAAATGATTTAGTTGATTTATTGTGATTGAAACCCTTCTGATATTGAGGCTGGATTTGGATAATAAGCTTTTGATTTGGTTATATTTGTATCCAAAGAAATGACAAAGATGGAAAAAGAACCAACAACCGGTAATTGGACGAAACGGGTCATTATTCGAAAGGAAATTGACAAGTACCTTGTATCCGGGAATGACTTTATTAACGAAGCTGAGATTTTCAATAAGCTTGCAATAAATGTCAATCCTGCACCGGAATTAATCCGGGATATTCTTCAGAAATCGTTAGCTGTTAAAACTCTTTCCCCTGATGAGGCAGCCGCTTTGCTTAATGTTACTTCCCCTGAAATTTGGGATGAGATCTTTCATGTTGCGTTGCAAGTCAAAAAGAAGGTTTACGACAACAGAATTGTCTTTTTTGCACCCCTTTACTGCTCCAATCTTTGTGTAAATAATTGTGCATATTGTGGTTTTCGTGAAGCCAATATTCAGGAAATCAGGAGAATACTGACTGTTGATGAAATAAAGCGGGAAGCTTCCTCTGTATTAAAGGAGGGTCACAAACGGCTTATCCTTGTTTTTGGAGAACATCAGCGTTCTGATGTGGATTATATGGCTGCTGCAGTTAAAGCAGTCTATAGTGTTGAAGAGATCGCGTTAAAATCGGGACGACCTTCATCGATTCGTCGGGTTAATATCAATGCAGCACCTATGGAGATTGCCAAACTGAAAATTCTAAAGGAGGCAGGAATTGGTACCTATCAGGTTTTCCAGGAGACATATCATCACGAAACCTATCATCAGGTGCATCCCTCTAATACGGTAAAAGGGGATTATCAGTGGCGGTTATATGCGCTTCACCGCGCTATGGATGCCGGACTTGATGATGTTGCCATTGGTGCCCTGTTTGGTTTATACGACTGGCGTTTTGAGGTGATGGGATTGTTGTATCACACCCTAGATCTGGAAAGACAATTTGGCATTGGACCCCATACGATCTCTTTTCCCCGGATGACAGCGGCCTCAGGCTCGAGCTTGTCTTCAGAATCACCATGGAATGTTTCGGATGACCATTTCAAAAAGCTTGTTGCAGTATTGCGTCTTTCGGTTCCTACAGCGGGCATGATCGTAACTGCCCGCGAAAAGGCCGAAATCAAAAAAACTGTATTACAGGTTGGTTGTACTCAGACCGATGCTTCAACACGAATTGGGATCGGAGCATACAGTGACCAGAAGACTGAGAATGACCTTGATAAAAAGCAATTTACAATAGGTGATCCTCGTGACCTGGATGATGTCATTCAGGAAGTGATTGGATTAGGATTTATACCTTCATTTTGCACTGCAGGTTATCGTTGCGGACGAACCGGTGAAACAATCATGGGAATGCTTAGTCACTGTGATGAGGGAAAATTCTGTAAACTGAATGCGGTCCTGACTTTTCGCGAATACCTAAGCGATTATGCCTCAAATAAAACACGGGAGATGGGAGAGCCGTTAATATTGAAAGAGATAGGGGAGATTGAATCCCTTGACTATTTTAAGAAGAAACCCCATCTTTTGCAAAAATTCCGAAACGATTATAGTGAAATTTTAAACGGGAAAAGAGACCTCTATCTTTAAATTTAAAAAATCAAAATTGAAAGTGTAAAATACAAATCGACCTTTATTTTAATTCTATCAGTCAGTTCTATAATTATCCATTTAATTTTAATCATCCCGGAATAACAAACTTTATGAATTTTAGCAATTTAAAACTAACCTTAATTTTTCTTCTGATCTCTTTGTTTTGCCAGGCTCAGAATTTCGAGGTAAACTCCCCGAATCACACCATTATTGTGAAGATTAATAACAGCGATAAAGTCCACTATTCCGTCACCTTTAATGGAAAGGTTGTAATTCAGGAATCCGAACTTGGTTTTGAGTTCAAAAACGAACCGGATATGTATAAGGATTTTGTTGTGATTGACCGGAAAGATCATGTCGTTAATGAAATATGGAGACCAGTTGTTCGGTCTAAACATGCCGAAGTGGTGAATAATTACAACGAAACGCTGCTCCTGTTCAAAGAAAAAACCGGATTAATGCGTCAGATGGAGACCACTTTCCGGGTGTTCAACGATGGTGTGGCTTTTCATACAAAACTTTACCGTAGCGAAAAAAATGGGCATCGTCAGATCACGAAGGAGCTGACCACTTTTAACATCCCGGGTAATCCCAAAGCATGGGTGGTTGAGTACGGAAAATATTCAAGTTCACAGGAATCGGAATTCTTTGAACGGCCGTTAAATTATATTTCTGATCAGACTATTGCAGGATTACCGTTACTTATGGATATTGGTAATCAGTGTTGGGTCGCCATAACTGAAGCTGCGATTGATAATTATCCTGCATTTTATATTGGAACAAATGGGAAACAAAATATTTTAACCACCAAACTTGCACCACTGCCGGGTGAAGATCAGACTGGTGTAAAAGCCCGGTTCGATGATGAAGTTTATACTCCATGGAGAGTGATAATGATTGGGGATAACCCGGGAAGGCTGATTGAATCTGAGATTATTCAGAATTTAAATGCCCCATGTGCAATTCCTGATCCTACATGGATTAAACCCGGAATCAGTGCCTGGGATCACTGGTGGAGCGGTGATGTTAAAATGGAAATGCCGGTTATCAAACAATATATCGATTTTGCCTCACTAATGGGGTGGTCCTATATGCTTGTCGACTGGCAGTGGTATGGGAAATACGCAGATTCGTCAGCAGATATCACCAAGGCAGCTCCCCAGATTGATCTACCCGAAATAATCCGGTATGCTAAAACCAAAAACGTAAAAATTATTCTGTGGCTCTACAACAGCGATGTCAACCGAAATTCAGCCTACAAAAAAGCTTTTCCCCTTTACCATGAATGGGGAATTGCCGGTATAAAAATCGATTTTATGGATCGTGACGACCAGGATATGGTCAACTGGTATCACGACATCATCAAATGTGCCGCTGAAAACCATTTGATGGTTGATTTTCATGGAGCCTACAAACCAGACGGAATAATTCGTACCTACCCAAATATGATTACCCGTGAAGGGGTTATGGGTAACGAATATTACAAGTTTTCGGAGAAGATGAGTCCCGAACACAATGTCAAACTGGCCTTTACCCGAATGCTGGCCGGACAAATGGATTATACGCCGGGCGGTTTCCTGAATGTTACGAAAGCTCAATATAAAAACCAGACGCCCACTCTGGTATGGAATACCCGGGCCGCAGAACTTTCAAAATTTGTGATTTACGAAAGCCCCCTGACAGTTGTTTGCGACCATCCTGATCATATCTTAAATGAACCCGGTTCTGAATTTCTGAAAATCGTCCCCACAACCTGGGATGATATCCATTTTATTGACGGTTATCCGGGAGATTTTGTGGCGATTGCCAAAAAAACGGGAAATGACTGGTTTATTGGTGTTATGAATAACAGCAAGATGAAAGAAATCACCCTAAAACTTGATTTTATTCCTGCCGGAACTTCGGATATTGATATCTGGGCAGATGGTGATGATGCCAATGAAGTGCCTACCCACCTGAGCATTTTGTCTCAAAAAGTCAGCTTTGGCGATCTCCTTAAAATTAAATTAACCAATAATGGAGGATGGGTGGCAAGAATCAGGACAGTTAAATGACCACCCTTGTTTTGCATTGATTTTACGAATACCTTAAAATAGTCATTATGGAAAAACAGATCAGGCAAAAAGAGATTAATCAACCTATTGAAGACGAGGATGTTGATAAGTCCGGATTGATTGGAATGAACCGTAGGAGTTTTTTGGGGACCGTGGCGACCGCCTCTGCATTGACCATCCTTCCCCGGCATGTTTTGGGTGGTAACGGTTTTGTTGCCCCAAACGACAAAACTACGTTGGCTTATATCGGAATTGGGACACAGGGGTTGCGGGAATTGTTACCACTGTTGGATATTCCCGAGTTACAAATTATCGCTGTCTGTGACCCACAAAAGGTCTCCTCAGGTTATTTGGATTGGAGTAAAGAGGGACTTCGGAATGAAATCCGGAAAAAGCTTGGTAATCCAGGTTGGAAATCTGGTGGAGATAATACGATTCCAGGAGGTCGTGACAATGGCAAAGCAATTATCGACGAATATTACCTTAAATTTCGGCCAGCCCAAAAGCTAAACGGTTGCAATGCCTATGCGGATTTCAGGGAACTTTTGGAAAAAGAGAAAGATCTGGATGCCTTAAAAGTGATGACTCCTGATCACCTGCATGGCCTTATTGCCACAGCTGCCATTAAAAGAGGGAAACATATATCTCTCCATAAGCCTTTGTCGAACAGGTTACTTGAAGGGGAAAAGGTAATTGACCTGGCAGCCAATCATCCGAACGTGACCACTCATCTGATCCCCTGGGATTACAATGGATCGATGGAATTAGTGATGAAGTGGATCGGGGAGGGGAGAATCGGTACCTTGAAAGAGGTTCATAACTGGTCAAATCGTCCGGTGTGGCCCCAATATCCCACTTTGCCAACTGAAAATCGGGATATTCCTGCAGGTTTTGACTGGGATTTGTGGCTTGGTCCCGAATCCAACCGCCCTTACCATCCTAATTATACCAACATGGTTTTCAGGGGCTGGTATGATTTTGGAGGCGGATCTATGGCCGATATGGGACATTACAGTCTTTGGACAGTTTTCAAAGCGCTTGAACTTGATTCCCCAACCATCATTGAACCGAATCTGAGCCATGTCTGTGGTTTAAGAGATTCAACTGCCTATCAGATCAAAAATGATTTCTCTTTTCCAATGGCATGCTCGGTAAGATTCAAATATCCGGCCAGGGGTTCACGGCCACCCGTTGATTTATGCTGGTACGACGGTGGAATGCGCCCTAAAGTTCCGGACGAGTTGTTTGAAGAAGGGACAGAACTTGAACCCGAAGGGATGATGTTCGTTGGAGATAAGGGTAAAATACTTGCAGGTTTCCTGGTTGAAAATCCACAGCTGATTCCAAAGAATAGGATGGTCAGTTTCGAAACACCTTTGCCAGACAAAAAGAGTGAAAAACGGGCAGGTTTTCAGAAGTTTCTGGATGCCTGCAGGAATGGCAAACAGTGTCCGGGCAATTTTTCAGAAGCCAGAGCGCTTACCGAGGCTGTCAATCTTTATGCTGCTTCACTCAGAGCCGGCCAGCTGTTAAAATATGACGGATCAAAGATGGAAATCACCAATAATCTTGATGCCAATAAGTATTTGTCACGCACTTACCGGGCCGGATGGAATCCTGATTCAATTTAACCTGAGTTCTGATCTAAAATAACAACCTTTAAAAATTAAGGATATGAGTGCAATTAACAGAAGAAGATTTATTGGTAAAAGCGCTGCAGGACTCGCTTCTGTTGCCCTATTATCGCAATTCCCTTTTGCTGAGCAAGCATTTGGGGAAACTTCAATGCAAAAACTACCTGTCGGTTTTCAGGTTTATACCATTAGGGAGATGCTGGTAAAGGATTTCGCCGGGACCTTAAAGATGATGAAGAATATTGGTTATCAAGGAGTCGAGATGTGCTCTCCGGCCGGATACATTTCTTCCGGATTTGAGCCACTAGTGGGAATGAAACCTGAAGATATGCGTATGATTATGGCTGACAATGGGCTCTCCTGTGTTAGTTCGCATTTTACGTTTGATGAATTGAAAAATAATCTCAATGAACGAATCGAATTTGCTCATAAGCTTGGACTGACACAGATGATTTGTTCAAGCTTCTGGCTTCCCAAAGGAGCGACAATGAATGACTGGCTAAAATCTGTCGATCAACTGAATGAAATTGGATTGAAAACCAAACATGCCGGACTTCAGATGGGATTTCATAACCATCATATGGAATTCGAAAAAATCGAAGGAGAACTGATCTATGATGCATTGCTAAAATATTTTGATCCGGAATTGGTTAAGATGCAGTTTCAGGTAGCTGTCGTCAGTATCGGTTACCAGGCTGCAACCTATTTTCTGAAATACCCGGGAAGATTCATCTCATCACATCTCTCGGACTGGTCCTCTGATAAAAATAATCAAGTTGCTATTGGAAAGGGAATTGTAGACTGGAAGGCTTTCTTTGAGACGGCAAAGGTGGGCGGATTAAAGAATTTCTATGTGGAAATGGATATGGATAAGTTTGCTGAAAGCGCCAAATTTATTAAAGCTTTATAGTGGCTATCCCCGGATGACTAAATAACTTTGGCAAAAACTCCTATTAATCCTGCCGATAAAGTTAATTAATAAATTATTAATAGATTACAGATGATATGGAATCTGTAATAGCTTGCTTTTGCATTCAGTCAGAAATGAAGATAATTTAAATTGCAATTCACATCGCTCAAAAGTTCTGAATTCCTTCATCTGGATCCCGATTTAGAAAGGGATTGATCGGTCCTATGACGGAGAATAATATTAATAACATCCACCCAAAAATCGACTACATTATATTCATATTTTTAAAGAAATAATGAGATTATAAAGGAAAAATATCGTTATTTTGTCTCTGCAGTTAAATTGCTATACCTGATAATCTAAAAATATTGAATGAATAAATTTGTTAGAGCTTCGTTACTGACTGTAATTCTGTTTGTTTCGTGGCAAATTGCCTTCTCACAGGGCCTTGCAGATCAGATTAAAAGTTTACCCGATATTATTTCTGTTGATAAGATGGAACCTAATCCCTTTTTTAAGGAAGCATTAATCATTATGGTGAAGCAGCCACTTGATCACCTTCATCCTGAATTGGGTTATTTTCATCAACGCGTGATCCTTTCCAATCTTGGATTTGATCGTCCGCTTGTTTTTATTACTGAAGGATATGGTGGCGATTATGGCGCAAATACCAAATACCTTAATGAGCTTTGTCCGATATTGAATGCCAATCAGTTATTTGTGGAACACCGCTTCTTTGGAAAGTCGGTTCCCGATTCAATCGATTGGAAATACCTGACCGTCGAGAATGCCGCGGCAGATCATCATCATATTGTCACCCTTTTTCGACCTCTTTTTACAAAGAAATGGATCAGCACCGGCATAAGTAAAGGGGGTGAAACGGTGCTTTATCACCGGGCACTCTATCCCAACGATGTAGAAATATCTGTTCCCTATGTGGCACCGCTTAATTTCTCAACTGAGGAGAAACGGCATGATTTATTTATCAGGCATAAAGCAGGAACGGCTTCAGGACGGAGAAAGATTGCACACTGTCAAATTGAATTATTAAAAAGAAAGAAGCAACTAATGCCGCTTTTTGACAAGTTATGCAAAGAAAAGAAATATGAATTCAGAGCCGATGAAAGCGCAATATATGACTATTGTGTCCTTGAATTTGCATTTTCTTTCTGGCAATGGGGCCGTTCAGTAAAAGATATTCCCGGAACAACGGCAACTGATCAGGAACTTTTTAATTATTTGGTTAAGATCTGCTCTCCTAATTATTTTGATATTGAGAGTGGAAAACCGACTTTCCCGTTTTTTGTTCAGGCTTTAAAACAGTTAGGATATTATGGATACAATCCAAAACCATTTCATCGATTAATGGAATTAAATGATACACATGGGTATCTGCAGAAATTGTTTATGCCGGAAAAGAGTGAATTTACCTATGATCCTGCAATGAGTCTGCTCGTCAAAGAATATCTTAAAAAAGATGCGCAAAAGATTTTACTGATTTACGGAGGAAGCGACCCCTGGACGGCTTCGGCTGCCAAAACTTGCGGAAATAAAAAGATTCTCAGGATCATTCAACCTAATGGAAGCCATCGGACCCGGATCGGGACACTGCCTGAATATCAGCGGAAGAAGGTGATGAAAACCCTGGATGAATGGATGAATTAATGTGAAAGGAATAGATTGGCACAGATTTCGCGACATTATGGTGATCCGGTTATAAGAACCTGGATAATTCGGCAGGTTATTTTCTGTCAAGTTAAATATTTGAATCTCATGAAAATAGGAAAAGTCTCCTGTCAACTAATATTCCTGATCGTTTTAATAAACTCCTGTCATACTCCTTCAGCTCCGGCTAAGCATGAAATCTATAAGTCAGAACTTTTTGCTGTTGAGAAGGAGTTTTGTGCGATGGCTCAATCGGAAGGAATTCAAAAGGCATTTCTCTATTTGTAACTTTTACATTATTTATTTGATTGGTATTAAAGAAATTGGCAAATAACTGTCCAAATGTGTCACTTATGAACTAATTTAGTCCAATTTTTAAATAATGATATTGTATTCATGAAAATAGGCTTAAAGCAAAGTATTTATCGCAAATTGTTCAGGTATTTGGGAGTTGGTTTAATCATTGGTTTTGCCCTGATTGGTCTTTTTCTGACTTCTGCCTATTTTGCTGTAAAGTTGCATGTGACAGACGATAAAGGGGCAATCGATTATAATGATCGTTATTTTCAGGAACTTAAGGATAAATATGGCAAGTCAGACAAAATTGACAGCAGCAAAGTGAATAACCGGGAGGCGTTGTTTCTTCACCAGGTTCTGGTTTTGAATAAATATTATCCTGAAAACTCTCTCTACATTCTTAATGCCTACCTAAAAAGTCATAATCTGGCCGAAGCTGAACGGATGATTGGTGCTGTTAACCTTTATATGCAGGATAATAAAAATTATAATTCTGAACTACTGGAGTTTGAAGCGAGAAATTTAATGGATGGCACGCAGCGGAACAGCGGGAGTGTTTTTGGGTGGATGAATATCGCCGAGTGGGCCGATTTCAAAATTGCTGTTGCAAAGGATAAACCGCTGATCGATTCAGTTGCTAATCTCACCAATGTTGAGCCACGCCTAATTGTTGCTGTACTTGTAGGAGAGCAGATCCGGCTCTTCAATTCTGACCGTGAAGCCTTTAAAAGATGGATTGGTCCACTCAAGATCCTATCTGTCGAATCGACTTTCTCATTGGGTGTAACAGGTATTAAAGTGGCTACAGCTCAAATAATTGAGCGGAATATGAAAGACAGGGAGTCAACTTTTTATCTGGGCACTAAATACGAACATTTACTTGATTTTCAAACGAATGCACCTGATATTGAGAGATTTAAGAGGCTTACGGATTTTAAGAACCATTTTTATTCCTATCTGTACGCAGCACTGAATATCAAACAACTTAAAATTCAGTGGGAGAGGGCAGGTTTCCCGATTGACGACCGTCCTGAGATTCTGGCCACCCTATATAATATCGGTTTTGAAGGATCTATACCCAAGGCAAACCCTGCTGTAGGTGGTTCCACGGTCATGATTCATGAAAAACCTTATTCCTTCGGAACTATCGCTTTTGAATATTATTACTCGGGTGAGCTTTATGATCTTTTCCCCTTTAAAAAAGTGAAATTTGACTGGAGAAATGTTTAACCGGTATTCCCACACGGGATATTCCATTGGATTATTTCTGTTATATGGTCTTTTGAATATCCCCCTTTTTGCCCGTGAAAGGCAGGATACCGGTCTCACATGGCATTCCCTGCAAAAGGGGTTATCCTATCTGGAAACCGATGCTCCGGAAAAATCTATTCTAAATGATTCAAAAATATTTATTCTTAAAGCAAATCCAATGCTTTGCGCATTTCAGATAATGAATGCTTCGGAAAATAAAAAGCAAAATAAAGCAGCCGATATTTGGGCAAAGGAATTTGGAATGAATGTTGTCGTAAATGCAGGGATGTTTAACATGACTAACCGGAGAACCAATAAGGGTTATCTTAAAAACTATTCCCATCTCAATAACTCTCATCTGAACGGAAAATATAATGTGATGATGGCCATGAATCCAAAGCTGGAGTCAGATACGGCAATGATTATAACCGATATGACCTCCAGAAGCTGGAAGTCTCTGCAGTCAAAGTACCACACTCTGTGCCAGGGAATGAGGATGATCGACGGCAGCGGAAACCCAATGTCCTGGGATAAACGACCTGGACAATCATGCAGCATGGTTATCGGAGCTACAGATATTGAAGGCAATCTTTACTTTATATTTGTCAGATCCCCGTACACTCATCAACAAGTTATTGGATTTCTTTTCCCGCTGATTCCAAAAATAAGAACCACAGTCTATCTTGAAGGGGGACCTGAAGCGAGTCTTTATATCCAAACAGGAGATACCATAATCTCAAAATTTGGCAGCTATGTTTCGAAAACCTATGCCAACGACAATAACGATCATTTCTGGAAAATTCCGAATGTCATTGGAATCCGTTCCCGGTAGATGATCAAAAATAATCTAAACATTTTTACATTTTCTGCGTTAATTTGATTGTAATAAATTCACCAGGCTATGAAGAAAATTGGAATAATTGGCTCAGGATCTGTCGGACAGACCCTTGCCACCGGATTTTTGAAATATGGTTTTGAGGTAATGATTGGCAGTCGTGATTTGTTGAAACTGGCAGAATGGAAAGCCTCTTCAGGCCAGCATGGCTATGTCGGTTCCGTTGAAGAGACTGCCCATTTCGGTGATGTCATTGTGCTGGCAACCAAAGGTACCGCAGCAATTGAGGCACTGGTTTTGGCAGGTGAGGCAAATCTTTCGGGAAAGATTATTATTGATACAACAAATCCAATTTCAGATGCAACTCCTGAAAACGGTGTTCTTCAGTTCTTTTCGGAGTTAAATAACTCTTTGATGGAACAGCTTCAGAAGAGATTTCCCGGATCCAGGTTCGTTAAAGCCTTTAATAGTATTGGGAGCAGCCTGATGATCAATCCCGATTTTGCAGGGGTTAAACCGACCATGTTTATTTGTGGTAACGATCAGGAAGCTAAGGATGAAGTAGCAGAAATTTGTGCTTCATTTGGGTTTGAACCAGAGGATATGGGAGCTGCCGAAGCGGCAAGGGCCATCGAACCATTGTGCATGCTTTGGTGCATTCCAGGATTTCGTGAGAACCAGTGGAAACATGCCTTCAAATTTTTAAAGTAATTGACTCATCCTGATGCTTGTTTACTTTTTCTGTAAACCTGTCTTATGACCATAAAAACAGAGGCACTCCTGTGCGTCTCTCCGTTACCTTTCATTCCTTCTTTTCCCAGATAGTCACTTCGATCGTATTATAGGAATATTTTCGTTTATTAATTCGGGTTACGGATGGAACCAAAATCGGACCCCCTATTTTGGTAAAAGTATCCTGGAGCAACGTGGACAGGTCATCCTCTCCCCAAATCTGTTCACCTCCTTCACGGTGACCCCCGACCCAGTTTTCTCGTTTGGTGCACACCTCGCTCCAGTCAAAACCTGTTGCAACAATAAGCCTTCCTCCCGGATTAATGCGTTTGTGAACCCCTGTCAGGAAGTGACGTGGATTGTACATTTGATCCAGAATATCATTGAGCAATACAAGATCATACCCCACAAAAATGGTCTTCATATTCGAAGCGTCAGACTGGAGAAATGTGATTTTATCAGCAAGTTGATCAAATCCAAAATCTTTTAAAGATAATTCATGATAAGAGACGAGTTCTCCCTCTTCAGGAAAGAGATAATTAAAACTGCCACTCTCCTGCAGCTGAACGGCTACCCTGATGTTTCTTGCCGTGAAATCAAGCCCGGTAACATGATCGAACCCTTTTGCTAATTCCCAGGTTGTTCTCCCTGTCCGGCATCCCAAATCCAATACATTCTCTTTGCACTTACCCGTATATTGATTAGCAATTTCGGCAATCTGACTGTAATAATTTTTGATGCCCAGAAAATCACCTCCATATTGTGCCTCGCAGTGACGGACGACCTCAGGATCTGTTTCATAAAGATGCTGAGGAATAACTACCTCATTATCCGATTCAACATAACGGAAACCGGCATGCTGATAAAAATGGCGCCGGAACGCATACCGTGCATTCGCGATTGCTTCATTTCCTGTTGAAATCCAGGAACCTCCCTTAATCAGATTATGTTTTAAATCAAAGGTTGGGGTCGAGAAATCGTCGTAAATCGGGTGAATTTTAAATCCTTCAAAACCGCTGATCGGAGTTTCCGTCCATTGCCAGACATTACCGATCAGGTCATAAATCCCGCCAAAACTGAATTTGTCAACTGGGCATGGACTTTGAAAATGTTCCATATTGATGTTTCCGGGGGCAGTATCCCATGCAGGTTGATCCGGAATATTCGCCTGTTGGTACAATACATACCACTCATCTTCTGTCATAAGCCTGATTGGTAAGCCTGTCTGCTCAGCTTTCCAGTTGCAAAAGGCTTTAGCCTCCAGATAGTTGACTTCAGCAGGCCAGTCCCATGGCATCCTTATTTCATTAAAAACCAGTCGCAATTTCCAGTTGTCAGCATCTTTTATCCAGAATAAAGGATGCTGAGCCTCTTTGTAGGTTTTCCAGTTCCAACCCTCCTCGGTCCAGTATTTTTTAAGATCATAACCACCGGCCTCGACAAACTGAAGAAATTCACCATTTGAACATAGAAATTTCGATGCCTTGAATGGCTTCACAGTTGCCTTGTGAATACCATATTCATTGTCCCAACCGTAGAGTGGGTTATTCAACGATTTTCCAAGTTTAAGCTGTTGACCCTTTACCACAATCAGTGAATTCTGAGGCGCAATTGCCGATTCGGAACAAATATTCCAGGTTTGTAAGGACTTAAGAAATTGAAGAGGAACCTGACGGATGAGTACGGAGGAGGTCTCCAGGTGAATACGTTCATGTTCAATCCCCATCAAAATTATCCAGAATGGATTATCCCATCCAATGGGCATATTCAATGGAAGAGTCTTTATCAGTTGATCGATCACCTGTCTCACCTTATTACGGTAAGCTAATACTTCATTTATGGCTGGCCAGTTATAATGACTCATATTCAAATCATCCCACGACATCTCATCAACGCCAATGGCAAACATCGATTCGAATTGGCTATCTATTCTCTCAGTAAGTATTTTGCTGATAATTAGTTTGTTGATGTAAAATGTGGCTGTATGTCCATAATAAAAGATCAGTGGATGACGCAGCGGATCCGCTTTATTGTACATTGCCGACTGATCTGCAAATGCTTCATAAAGTTGTTCGTCGATATCAAATGTTTTATGGAAATAATCAAGTATCTCTTTCCTTTTTTCCTCCGGCGAACCTTCGTTTAGAACCGGCGTTTTTGTATAAAAGAGTGGATTTGCAGTCATTTGAATAAAATTAAATTAACGATCAAATATAGGTAATCATATCGTTAACATTTCAATTTGCTTTAAGTTTCGAGATTAAAAGAATCCCCGTCAACCAATTGTAGCCTGAAGAGTGGAATCAAAATGAATTCTGATAATCCGGCAATTCTGCACTTTTTATGGATATTCATTATCAACATCCAAATTTACCTATATTTGCGATGTGCAATGGTTGTTTCAAACCGGCAATGAGGACTATAATCATCGGAGTTATAGTTGAAAATTAGCCTATATCGATTTTTCATTTTAATTGGCTTCTAAACCTTAAATTAATTGGTTATGAAAATTTTAACAGATACCTTTAAATACGCTTGGCCTGTTTTTCAGGGGTGGGCCGGCAGCATATTTCAAAAGAAGAGGGTGCTGAAATTTGTTACAATTGTATTGGCTTTTTTAATATTTAATTTGACAATTTGTTGTAAAAGTTATTTCAAAGTAACCACATTGCCTATGGCTTCTTCCGAATCAGTGGGTGGTTTGAAGGATGCTGGAAAAACATTCATTATTCATTATGACCAACAAAAATGGGTGTTAAGTAATACTCAGATGCAGAACAATTTAGTAACGGGGAAGTTGGATGAATATAAAATGCCTCCAACATTTAAACCTGTGCGATCCAACCGGCCTAACCGTTATTTGACCCGGCCATCTTTGAATCAGCGGTTCCTGCTCAATGAAGTGCACCTATACCTTTCTGCTTTACCTTTACATGAAAATAACCAGGTTTCCATTCCATTAAGCTCTATTGTTAAAATTGAGATATATGACAAGGATAAAGGGGCTACCACCGGGTCGTATATCTTGGGTTCCGTAGGGATAACTGCAGGAGTCCTTCTCGTATTATCTGTTGTTGCAGTCTCTATTCTAATATCGGGTCTGGCAGGATCAGTATAATGAAAATTACGGATGGAAGATTTCGATCACCTTTTTTACAGAACCATGAATTAACAACAATCTGCGGGCTTCATCATTTGAAATATGGAGTTCTTCTACGATCATCCTGGTCCCCCGTTCAATCAGCTTTTTATTGGTAAGTTGCATATTTACCATTTTGTTCCCTTTTACCCTTCCCAATTTAATCATAAGAGTCGTTGTGATCATATTGAGAATCATCTTTTGAGCAGTTCCAGCCTTTAGCCGGGTACTCCCGGTCACAAATTCTGGACCAACAATTGCTTCAACGGGATATTCTGTGACTTGGGCAATTTCGCTAACCGGATTGCAGGTAATACATCCGGTGAGGATGCCATTAGACCGTGCATGTATGATTCCGCCGATTACGTAGGGTGTTGTTCCTGAAGCAGCAATACCTATCACCGCATCGTTTTTATTGATATTAAAACCCTGAAGGGTAGCCCACGCTTTTTCAGGATTATCCTCGGCGGCTTCCACCGATTTACGCAGGGCGGTGTCTCCACCTGCAATTAGCCCAATTACCATATTATCGGGAACACCAAAGGTTGGAGGAACTTCCGATGCGTCCAAAACCCCAAGCCTGCCGCTTGTTCCGGCTCCAAGGTAGAAAACACGCCCCCCCTTTTTCATTCTTGCTTCAATTTGTTCAACCAAATTCCTGATTTGTGGAATTGCCTCTTTGACAGCCAGATGCACTTTTGAGTCTTCTTCATTGATGTGAACAAGTAACTCTTCAACCGTCATTGCATCAAGATTGTCGAAATTTGATGGTGATTCTGTTACACTGATTTTGGTCCCGGATTTTGACATCATACAATAATTAAAAATTTTGACTTTTGATTTTCTTTTGATGGTAGGCGATCAACCCGCTCATAGGGGCCTGTTCAATTTTTCCAGGAAGCAGGTTTTGTTCTTTAACTACTTTCGTGAGTTGTGGTTGAAAATGGAAAGCTATGCTTCCGGTAAAATAAATGGGAGTATAATGGACCTGGGCGTATTGCATCAGGTTACGCGTCACAAAATCCTGAAATCCTGCGATTACAATATTCTCTATTTCAGGGACTTTTATATACTTAGAGAGAAATTGGGTATATCCGGCAAGATACCTGCTTGGATAGGGCTGTTTATAGACATTTTCCATGATCTCAGCCAGTGAGGTCTGATAATTTTCAAAAAACTCACGAATCAGCCATTGGGGCAATTGGTTTTTTAAAATGTCGCTGATCAGTTTTTTCCCGAGAACTGCACCGCTGCCTTCATCCCCTAAAATAAATCCCAGGGGAGAAACGTGATCAATTATTTCAGAGCCATTGTAATAGCATGAATTTGAGCCTGTTCCTAAAATGCAGGCGATGCCGGGATGGTCCTGACATAATGAATGGGCAGCAGCGAGAAGGTCGCTTCCAACAAAGAAATAAGGAGCTTCAAAGACTTGTAATAAAGCTTCCTTTATGATTTCTTCCTTTTCGTGATTGATGCAGCCGGCACCGTAAAAATAAATGGCATCAAATTTTTTCTGACCTAAGGTAAATTCATGCTGTAATTGAAGCGCAATCTGCCTGGAATCCTGATAAAACGGGTTGATTCCTGAGGTGAAAATCGTTTCCGTAATTCCCTGATCACGGAGGATAACCCATTCGGCTTTGGTACTGCCGCTGTCTGCAATAAGGATCATTATTTGTCGAAATTATTTTGTACTCAGCCTTAAAATTTCTATTTTTAACTCCCTTGGTCTGGATTCTTAAATTCCTGATAATAATGCATAACAAGAATCCAATATTGTTAAACCTTAAAGCTGATTACCCAACATTTTTTGGAAAAACATATTCTGCAAAGTTACTATTATTATAAAATTAATTCTAATTTTGGCCGCCCTTTAATAACTTATTGATGAATAGATCTATTCGGTTATCTTTTGGTATAGTCCTGTTTTTGCTCTTTCTCTTACCATTTTTCGGCACTTCTCACCCCTTGAAAAGGTCCAGGTTGAGTGCCAAAGCCGAAAGTCGCCTCCGTGAATTAAAGAATTTTTTACCGGAATGGCAGCATATTGGCAGAATAGCCTTCGATTCACTTACCATATTATCTGATCAAAACCAGATCAGGATCTATTTTACAACCCCGCTTTCTTATATCCCTGTAAGGGAGTCAGAGGTAAATTCAATTGAGAAATCGGTTAGAAATACACTCGGACGAAAATTCCGAAAATATCAGATTGCACTGTATACCGATCATCATTTAGTACGGGAATTGATTCCAAATCAATTAAGAACAAGTATTCCGGTTGATCAAAGCAGGATCTCAGGTAATCAACCCGGACGGATACCGGTTGTAAATCAGGTTGGAAAAGAGCAACCGAGTCTCGGACTTTTCAATAATAACATTGCTTTATGGGAGAGCCATGGGTGGTATTATGAATCAAAGCAGGATCGGTGGAAATGGCAGCGTGCCAGGTTATTCGGTACCATTGAGGATATGTCGCCCATGAGTTTTGTGTTGCCATATCTTGTTCCGATGCTGGAAAACAGTGGCGCAAATGTGTTTCTCCCTCGCGAACGTGACTGGCAATCAAATGAGGTGGTGGTCGATAATGACCGGTCAACTGGCGGATCTGAAATGATCTTACCCAACGGATTTTCACATCCTGAATCTCAACCGGGATTTCTGTTAAAGGATTCACTTTTTACAGGTGAGAATCCGTTTCGTATGGGTACTTCCCTCAGAATCAGTAATTTGAATAAAGATCAGGTTATTCAGTACCTTCCATCTTTTAGGGTGAAAGGGAGATATTCAGTGTCAGTCTGTTATCAATCTGATCCATCGGCAATATCGAACGTCATTTATACCGTTTATCACTCAGGCGGAAGGACTCAGTTTTTGGTTAATCAGAAAATAGGGGGAGGAACGTGGATCTATCTGGGAACATTTGACTTTCTCCCAGGTAAGAACCCTGACACGGGCATGGTTACCTTGGGTTGCGATGGAGAAGGGAATGGTACAATTTCGGTTGATGCCGTAAAATTTGGAGGTGGTATGGGAAATGTGGCACGTCGACCATCCCAGGGAACTCTTTTTAACTATAAACTTAGCGGTAAGCCACGTTACCTGGAAGGTGCAAGATATTATCTCCAGAGTAGCGGTTTTCCAGATACGCTCACCTATGATCTGAATGGAGATAAGAATGATTATAATGATGATTATCAGTCCCGTGGAGAATGGGTTAATTACCTGATGGGAAAACCTAACGGACCTGAAAAAAAGCGAAATACCACAGGCTTAAAGATTCCTGTTGATTTAGCTTTTGCTTTTCATACCGATGCAGGTATTGCCCCAAACGATTCAATCATTGGAACCCTTGGAATATATAGTACCAAAGCTGATAATGGCGCTTTCCCAAATGGGAATTCTCGCATGGCCAGCAGAGATATATCGGATATTATTCAAACACAGGTTGTTAATGATATCAGAAAACTCTACAGAGGGGACTGGACTAGACGTGGTCTCTGGGATAAGCAATATTCAGAGGCGTGGCGCCCCAATGTTCCAACGATGCTGCTGGAACTTCTTTCACATCAGAACTTGTCAGATATGAGATTTGGCCTTGATCCGCGCTTCCGGTTTTCAGTGAGTAGGGCCATTTATAAAGGGATGTTGAGATTTGAATCCTATCAGGAAAACCGTCAGTTTGTGGTTCAACCTCTTCCGATAGATTGCTTTGCAATCACCAAACTGAGTGCAAATTCTGTCAGACTAACCTGGAGGGTAGTAATTGATCCTCTTGAACCTTCTGCAAAGCCTGATAAATTTAAGATTTACAGGCGTCTTGGCGACTCAGGTTTCGATAATGGTATAGTAGTTGCAGATACCTCTGTTGTTCTTAAGCTTGATCATAATGACAAAATATATAGCTTTAAAGTTACTGCAATCAATCAGGGAGGTGAGAGTTTCCCGGGCGAGACCCTTTCCGTTGGAATGAAGAGTAACAGTAAGGGCGATATTCTTGTTGTTAATGGGTTTTACCGTGTTTGTGCTCCTTCAACTTTTGATATTAACGGGATGGCTGGAGTCGCCTGGTGGAAAGATCAGGGTGTTGCCGACCGCCAGGATATTAGTTTTGTCGGGAATCAGTATGACTTCGATCGCAACTCAAAATGGCTGGATGACGATAGTCCGGGCTGGGGCGCAAGTTATGGGAACATGGAAGGTAAAGTGATTCCGGGAAATAGTTTTGACTTTCCCAAGGTCCATGGTGATGCAATTATGGCTGCCGGTTACTCATTTACTGCTGTCAGTAAGGATGCCTTTTGTCAGGCTGATTTTGATCTGTCTCCCTATTTTGCGACTGATATTATTCTTGGCAAAGAGCGTTCCACACCCGGATTAAAAGATTCTGCCAGAATGGATTTTAAAATATATACTCCTGAATTTATCTCCAAAATCTCCGATATAACCAAAAGAAATGGTAAACTTTTCTTATCCGGTACCTATATCGGATCTGAATTTGGAGAGAGAAATGATTCATTGGTGGCTGGTTTTGCAAAAGATGTCCTCCATTTTACCTGGAGAACGGGACATGCCGCCAAAGGGGGAGGAATCTTCGCAACCGATTATGCCAGGAAATGGCTTATTGGAAAATGGAATTTTAACGTGGAATATAATCCGGATATTTATAGTGTGGAAGCGCCCGATGGAATTGAACCTGCAGGTAAAAATGTTATAACTGCATTTCGTTATGGTGAAAATAATGTAAGTGCAGGTGTTTTATACAATGGAAATTACCGGATTGTCGCCATGGGAATACCCTTCGAAACAATTTTGGGGAGTGCTGAACAATACAATCTGATGGCTCAAATTATCCGGTTTTTTGAATCAAAATAAACCTTTGAGAACCAAATAATATGAATGAACTGATCACATGTGTGTTAGCTTTTGACAATGATACAGAGGTTGGGAAAGTGGTCAAAAACTTTTGCAATTCGGGAACTATCGCAAAGATTATTCTGGTGAGTGAAGTGGAATTGTACGGAGAAGGATTGAACGACGCGGTCATTATACGCGGGAATCTTGGGTGTGCCAAAACTTTGTTTGAGTTGTCAGGATTTATCACTACATCATTTACATTGTTATGTACCAAGGCTTTGCCATTTGAAATGGGGCAAAATGCATTGCATCGAATGGTCCAGGTATGTGCATGCAGCGGAGCCGGAATGGTCTATTCCGATTATTTGGAAGAGAAGGAGGGGGTCACAAAACTTCATCCCGTTATTGAGTATCAGGAAGGAAGCTTACGCGATGATTTTGATTTCGGGTCGCTGACACTCTTTCGATCAGAAGCTTTGATAGCCGCTTCGGAAGCTATAGATCAGCAATTTGAATTCGCCGGTTTATATGACCTGAGATTGAAAATTTCACAAAATTATAAACTGGTTCATATTCCTGAATTTCTATATTCCGAAATTGAAATGGATTCGCGCAGGTCAGGCGAAAAGATTTTCGATTATGTAGATCCGAGTAATCGTATTAAACAAACTGAAATGGAGAAAGCCTGCACGGCTCATCTTAAAGCAATTGGCGGCTGGCTTCCTCCAAAATTCAGGAAAATCTCATTTTCTGATGGAAATTTCAAAACCGAAGCCTCTGTGATCATTCCGGTCCGGAACAGGGTTAAAACAATAGGTGACGCCATCAAATCGGTACTAAGTCAGGAAGCGGATTTTAAGTTTAATTTGATTATTGTTGATAATTATTCCACAGATGGAACCACCGAATTGATCAGTACTTTTGCAGATACTGATAATCGGATTATTCATATTATTCCCAGGAGGAAGGAGCTCGGAATTGGAGGGTGCTGGAACGTAGCGATTAACAACCCGGCTTGCGGAAAATTTGCCATCCAGCTTGACAGCGATGATTTATACCTTGACAATACAGTAATCAGGCAGATTGTGGCCTCATTCTATGAACAAGGCTGTGCGATGTTGGTGGGTTCTTATCAGATGGTTAATTTTAACCTGGAGAAAATTCCACCGGGGTTAATCGATCATAAAGAATGGACACCTGAGAACGGAAGAAATAATGCATTGAGAATTAATGGATTGGGTGCTCCAAGGGCATTTTATACCCCGATTCTAAGGGAGATTCAGGTTCCAAATGTGAGTTATGGTGAAGATTATGCACTCGGATTGTCAATAAGTCGTAATTATCTGATTGGAAGACTTTATAATCCGTTGTATCTTTGTCGCCGCTGGGATGAAAATTCGGATTCTTCTCTTGACGTAGCCAGGATGAATACTCATAATTTTTATAAAGATAAAATTCGGACGCTGGAATTGTGGGCACGTCAGTCGGTGATCCGTGAGGATCAGTAATATTTGTCAAAATATTTTTTAAATAGGATTTAGCAGAAATACTAAAAAATGGATTTTTCAGAAAAAGCAAGAGCATTAGTCCAGGAACAAAAGGCCGATTGGGACCTGGTTGGCCGGAACTATGAAGGTTTACGCAATGTAAAAGTAAAAACCTTGGATTTTATTGATTTTAATATCGATGTTCAGTATAATCCTGAACGAATTGTTTCTTCAATAGCTAAGGTAGATGACCAATCGATAGAGGAACGTTCATGTTTTTTATGCAGGAAAAATCTTCCGTCTTCACAGCGCTGGATTCCATATGGCATTGATTATGTGATATTAGTGAACCCTTTTCCAATATTTCCGGAGCATCTGACCATTGCAAATATCAATCATACAAACCAGCGGATTTTTGAAAATTTTGAAACGATGCTCGACCTGGCCTCTCATTTAAGTAAATTTGTCATTTATTATAATGGACCCAAATGTGGGGCTTCAGCTCCCGATCATCTTCATTTTCAGGCAGGTATTAAGGGATTTATTCCAATCGAGAATGATTTTTCCAATGAAATTTGTTGCCGCGAAGTTCGCACCATTGACGGAATTAAAATATCGCATTGGCCTGAATATCAGAGAGGTATAATTACTTTGACGGGAAACAACAAATCCAATCTGATCGGTTGTTTCAACACCATTTATCATCAGTTACAACTGGCCAAGCATGATCAGCCGGAGCCGATGCTTAATATTATTGCATCTTTCGAGCGCAAAACATGGACTGTCCATATTTTTCCCAGAACTTCACACCGCCCTCGTCAATACTATGAAACAGGCGAAAGTCAAATTGTTTTGAGTCCTGCTTCTGTAGATATGGGTGGATTGCTGGTCACTCCCCGCGAAGAGGACTTTCTGAAAATAACGGAAGAAGATATTATTGATATTTTTGAACAGGTTTGTTTTGACACCCAATCAGTTTTAACTTTGATCAACAAACTTTAACCGGACGATATTTTTGATTTGTAGTATATAAATGGAAATACCTGTAATCAAAGTTGGGATAATGGCTGAACAGGAAATTTCCTTTACATTTCATGGAAATTATCTCATAGAGCATCTGGAAGCTATTATTTCAGGAACATTTAAGGCGGGCAGGTTCGGGACTGAAATTTACATTGATTCAGGAATTCAAAAATGGTTCTTGCAGGGTACTTTGAATCTGATTCCGGTTGATCCAAATACCGGGTATTTCACCCTTCACGCTGTTACAATTGGCATTAATTTCCATTGGGAGCGAAAGGAGGACCAGGTTTTTAAAGGAAATCTTTGTTTTCTTCCTGAAGGCGACAAAATTCGGGCAATTAATATAGTCAGTATTGAAGATTATTTGCACAGCGTGATCTCTTCCGAGATGAGTGCAACCTCTTCAATTGAGTTTCTAAAAGCTCATGCGGTCATTTCCCGAAGCTGGTTACTGGCACAAATCCGGAAAAATAAACGTTTGCAAACAGATCCTCAAAAATATAAGACCACCTGTCAGACGGAGGATGAATTAGTCAGATGGTACGACAGGGAAGACCACGACCATTTCGATGTATGCGCTGATGATCATTGCCAGCGATATCAGGGAATGACCCGCGCAACATCCACATTGATTGAATCAGCAGTTCAGGAAACGAACGGCGAGGTACTCACTTATCTTGGCTCAATCTGTGATGCCCGTTTTTCGAAATGTTGTGGCGGAGTAACCGAACTCTTTGAAAATGTATGGGAGCCTGTGAATCACCCTTATTTACAAAGGGTTTTTGATAATCGATTGCAGCCTGCAGTATTTAGCGAGGAGCTTACACAGGAACAGGCTGCGAGGCAATGGATAATGAATAAACCAGATGCTTTTTGCAACTCTTCCGATAAAAATATTTTGATACAGGTCCTGAACGATTATGATCAGGAAACCAATGATTTTTTTCGCTGGCAAGTGATTTATACACAGTTAGAGTTGAGCAATCTGGTGAGGACCCGGACCGGAATAGATTTTGGAAAGATTACTGATCTGATCCCGGTTGAAAGAGGGGTATCTGGCCGGCTTATTAAATTAAAAATTGTCGGTACTTTACACACGATGACCATTGGTAAGGAGTTGGAAATCCGAACGACATTATCTGAATCCCACCTTTTAAGTTCTGCTTTTATCTCTGAAAAACAAGTAATTGATGGAAATTTGAATTTCGTTCTTTTTGGAGCAGGATGGGGCCACGGCGTGGGTTTATGCCAGATTGGTGCGGCAGTGATGGGAGATAAGGGGTATACCTATTCAGAAATATTATCCCATTATTTCCCAGGGGCAGGATTGGAAAAAATTTATTGATTTTTGTGTCGAGACGCGTTTGAAACCCGTCTGTACATAATATAGGATTTTTCATCTGTTAAAAATCCAGGATCAGATTTCGCTGGATTTAATTGAAATCACGAATAGTATAATTCAATTAATAAAGAATCAACATGATAAATAAAATTGCATTTGTAGTTATTCTGTTATTTGTTGCAATGGTATCAAGTGGTTCTTCCTGGATCCGGATAAACCAGATGGGTTACCTTCCACAATCGGTCAAGGTTGCTGTTTTTATTTCGGATGAAATAGTGGAAATGCCCGTTTTTCAGGTTATAGATGCTGAATCGGGCAATGTCGTTTATGAAAATGTTCCTGCGATTTGTGACGGGGTAAAATGGGCAATGAAAACTGCCGCACGTCTCAATTTTTCAAGGTTTTCAAAATCGGGTCGTTATTATCTGAAAACCGGAAATTCCCGGTCAGGTGAGTTCAGAATTTCAACGGATGTCTTCAATGGTATAGCCGATTATACGCTAAACTACATGCGCCAGCAACGGTGTGGGTTCAACCCTTATTTGGGCGATTCATGTCACACACACGATGGTTTTATTGTCGACCATCCAACCAAATCGGGTCAGATAATCGATGTTGTTGGGGGTTGGCACGATGCGACCGATTATCTTCAATATGTAACCACTTCAGCTAATGCGGTCTATCAAATGCTTTTTGCCTATCTTAAGAATCCGGAAATATTTGGGGACAAATATAATGCCTCCGGACTTCCGCAAGCTGATGGCGTTCCGGATATCCTGAATGAAATTCGCTGGGGTCTGGACTGGCTGATTAAAATGAATCCGGATAGCGCAGAAATGTATAACCAGGTTGCCGATGACCGTGATCATAGAGGATTCCGGTTACCCAATAAAGATACGGCGTCCTACGGGAATGGATCCTACCGGCCTGTATATTTTGTGACTGGCAAGGTTCAGGGATTGTCAAAATATAAAAACCGGACAACCGGAGTATCGTCTGCTGCAGGAAAGTTCAGTGCGGCATTTGCCTTGGGTGCCAGCCTATTTCAGAAATCTGATCCTGAATTTGGTAAGCTGCTCGCACTTAAAGCCAGACAAGCCTATGCATTTGGATTAACTGACCTTGGGGTAACCCAGACTGCCTGCACGGTCTCTCCGTACTTTTATGAGGAAGACAACTATGTGGACGATCTTGAACTGGCCGCATCCGAACTTTATCGGCTAACAGGAGACAATTATTATCAGAAACAAGCAATTTACTGGGGTCAGCTTGAACCGGTAACTCCCTGGATGGAAAAGGGGAGTGCCCGCCATTATCAGTATTATCCTTTCGTGAATTTAGGGCATGCGAATCTGGCAGATCCGTCTAATCCTGAATCCAGGATGTTTGGCGGATTTATGAAAAGCGGGTTAAAGGACATTCTGGAAAGGGGTAAAGACGATCCCTTTCTGAATGGTATACCCTATATCTGGTGCTCAAATAATCTGACCGTTGCGGCAATAACCCAAGCCAGGCTTTATTTTGAAGAGAGTTCCGATTCGTCTTACGTGGAGATGGAGGCGGCCTTGCGCGACTGGTTATTCGGATGTAATCCATGGGGGACAAGCATGATTGTCGGTCTACCCTCTGAGGGTATATATCCACACCTGCCTCACTCTTCAATCACCTGGATCACGGGAGAACCCACTTACGGTGGTTTGGTGGATGGACCCGTATACCGCGAAATTTTCAATAATCATATCGAAGTCAAGCTTTATAAGGAAGATAAATTTAAGGCTTTCCAAAATGGGATTGCTGTTTACCACGATGATATGGGTGATTATACTTCGAATGAACCCACTATGGATGGCACGGCAAGCCTTAGTTTTTACCTTTCGTCACTTGAAAAAGATGGTCTCAGACAATCCAAAATGAAAAATTCCATTGTTGACGAAAATGGGGCATTGGTAAGCTTGGAGAAGGATCGCAAAACCATCTTCCTGATTTTTTCTGCTGATGAATACGGCGAAGGGGCCGATCAGATTCTTTCCACCTTATCCCTCAATAAAATCAAGGGTTCATTTTTCCTGACGGGAAATTTTTTACGGAACCGCAGGTTCGAGGAGGTTATCAAACGAATGGTATCTGGGCAAAATTTTGTCGGACCGCATTCTGACGGTCATTTATTGTATGCACCTTGGGAGAACCGTGATTCAATGCTGGTTACCCGGGAACAGTATAACCGCGATATGACCGCAAATCTGAAAGAGCTAATTCGTTTCGGGGTTAAGCCGGAGGAGGTTAATTACTTTTTGGCCCCTTATGAATGGTACAATGCAAAAATCAGTGCATGGAGTGCAGACCGTAAGATGCAATTGATTAATTTCACGCCGGGTGTCGGCACAAATGCTGATTATACAACTCCTGATATGCCAAAATACAGGTCCTCAAAGGTGCTGAACGATCAATTGCTTCATTTTGAAGCGAATAATCCGGACCACCTCAACGGGGCCATTATTTTGATACATTTAGGAACCCACCCAAACAGGAGTGATAAATTTTACAATTCATTGGATCAGATTATTAAATCGCTTAAAAAGAAAGGGTATTCTTTCAGAAGGTTACCTTAAAACCATTGAACCAGTTCCCGAATCTGCATATAAATAACCAATAGTTTATTTCATACCAGGCAAACTAACAGACCAATTATGCTCGAAAAAAGCCGGGAAGGCAAGACCACAAACCCCTGGACATGGATTCCAACCTTATATTTTGCCCAGGGTCTTCCTTATGTGGTTGCAATGACGGTTGTTGTTATCATGTACAAGCGACTTGGGATATCAAATACCGACATAACCTTGTATACGAGTTGGTTATATCTTCCTTGGGTAATCAAACCGTTCTGGAGTCCGTTCGTGGATATGCTGAAAACTAAACGGTGGTGGATTATTACCATGCAATTATTGATTGGTGCCGGATTGGGAGGAGTCGCTTTCCTGATTCCATTGCCATTTTTTTTTCAGTCAACTCTGGCAGTCCTCTGGCTGATTGCCTTTAGCTCTGCGACTCATGATATTGCCGCCGATGGATTTTATATGCTCGCCCTGGATAGCGGACAACAATCGTTTTTCGTCGGCATTCGCAGTACCTTCTACCGCCTGGCAATGATCACCGGTCAAGGTCTTTTAATCATCATTGCCGGTTCTCTTGAGAGTTTCACAGGGCTTGAACCCGTTCACTTCACGGTCGGTTCATCAAATTCAGTCCATTCGGAAGTGAAATTACATCCGCAAAAATCGGTGGTGCCCGAAACTTCAAAATTAACGTTTGTGGCTTTCCCTTCCGATTTGGTCTTAAATGTCAATAATATAAGTCCGGATTCACTGGGTAAAATCAAGGATCTCGCCTGGGAGGAAAACCAGGCCAACGGTTTTCTTCCCAATGAAGAGATTAATTCCCGAAAGTCAGGGCAAAATGAAGAATCGTGGTGGACTAAATCTGTTTCTTCACCGTTAGGCGCGTTTATAAAGGATAAATTCGGTCAGAAATCACGCCAGACTATGGGAAGCAACGGGAAGGTTGGTAATGCAGGACTCGTGGCTATCCGCCTGACCCGACCACCCCTGCCCGGAGAATCCGTTGTTCTGAACTCCCGATTTGCTGAAGGAGATAAGAGTATTTCAATAATTTCAGGAGAACGTTTTGTATATACACCGGAGAATTGGGAAAAACCGGCATACATCGTGGTGCAGCTCGACTTTAAACTGAAAGACCAGGTACGCTCCAAATTCGAAGGGATTTCAGGAAATCTGCGGTTAGCCTGGAGTATAACCTTCTTTATCCTGGCTGGATTTTTTCTGATGGTTTTCATCTATCACCGGTTTGCTCTGCCATATCCAGGTTCGGACCATGCCACCGAAACAAATTCAGTGGGTGGTATATTCCGTGAATTTGGACAAACATTTGCCTCATTCTTTCAAAAGAAAAATGCCGGCTTAGCTATCTCCTTTATGTTGTTTTACCGTTTAGGCGAGGCAATGCTGGTGAAAATGTCACCACCTTTTTTGCTGGATGCGCGGGAACTGGGCGGATTGGGACTGACTACCGGACAAGTTGGTTTGGTTTATGGAACAGTGGGTGTTATTTCACTTACCATTGGCGGAATTGTCGGGGGAATTGCCGCCTCTCGTAAAGGGTTGAAATATTGGATCTGGCCCATGGCCCTTTGCATCACTTTTCCCCATCTTTCTTACCTTTACCTTTCGTGGTTTACCCCTGAAAATCTGCTTCTAATCAATATTGCTGTGGCTGTTGAACTATTTGGATATGGATTTGGATTTACGGCTTATATGCTCTTTATGATATACTTTGCCGACGGCCAGCATAAAACAGCCCATTACGCGATTTGTACCGGCTTTATGGCTTTGGGAATGATGCTTCCGGGCATGGTCGCCGGCTGGCTTCAGGAACTACTTGGCTATAACCACTTCTTTATTTGGGTGATGATCTGTGCTATTCCAACCCTTGCTTTAATTCCATTTTTAAAGATAGATCGGGAATATGGCATAAAGAAGAATCCTGCCGGTAGTTAATCGCAGGATGATATGTAGAAAATAATAGCGGAAATAATGAATATGAAAAAACTTATTGGATTTGGTGTTTTAGTGCTGTTAACCTGCAGCTTAATGGCTTCAAGATATCCCAAACGGGAGATGAGAGCGGTCTGGATTGCCACAATTGCCAATATTGACTGGCCATCTTCTGCAACCCTTTCAACAGAAAAGCAACAAAAGGAGTTCATCGAACTACTTGATTTGTGCAAAGTGTACAATATGAACACGGTTGTTTTCCAGATCCGGCCTGCTTCAGATGCTTTTTATGCCTCTGAATATGAGTTGTGGTCTCAATGGCTTACCGGAAAACAGGGTCAGAGGCCTGATCCGTTTTACGATCCGCTTGAGTTTGCAACCACGGAATGCCATAAAAGGGGGATCGATCTTCATGTATGGATCAACCCTTACCGCGCCGTGTCGGATGTAAATGCGAACCGCACCTCTCCGCAACATATCTCGAATACCCATCCTGAATGGTTTATTACTTACGGCAAAACAAAATTGTTTGATCCGGGCCTTCCACAAACCCGTGATTATGTTTCTAAAATAGTGAGCGATATTGTC
>Ga0364860_10069_pt2 | contig 82192 bp, 79 predicted proteins | sample ExccelAu500001D4_FD_206916 | JGI IMG/M metagenome (GOLD analysis project Ga0364860, IMG submission 206916) | Enriched cells from Trout Bog Lake Hypolimnion, Wisconsin, USA - BchlTB.Aug20.5000.01 .D4 | ecosystem: Environmental > Aquatic > Freshwater > Lake > Hypolimnion/Profundal zone | place: USA...
GTTACAACCTGTTCCACGAGGAAAAATTAGATGTATGTCTCCTCTTTTAGTTTTTGAAAAAGTTCCGACCAAGGAGTATTAATCATGGCAAAAAAAAATTCTAAATTTATGCAACCAATGACGCTCAGTGAAGAACTTGCAGCTGTTGTAGGAAAAGGCCCCATGCCTCGGACTGAGGTTACAAAAAAGATTTGGTTATATATCAAGAAACATAAAAACCAAGATCCAAACAACCTTCGCAACATTATCCCGGATGCTAACCTCGCAAAAATATTTGGTACAAGCAAGCCGGTCAACATGTTCCAAATGACTAAACTGATCAATAATCACCTCTCATAAGCACTGATCGTGATCACCCTCTTATGCACAGTAAGAGGGGTGATTTTTCTTAGGCTTCTATCTTTTTTCACCTTTGTATGCTATACTCGGGGCCCTATGTATCATCATGACCCAAAGTATTTTTTCGTATGTCACGCACCACTTTTTCCCTCATTTTTCTTGCAGGAGGACAAGGATCAAGACTCCCTTTAGAGCTACCTAAGCAGTTTTTTCCTTTAAATGGAAAACCGATCGCTCGCTATAGTTTTGATCTTTTTCTAGAGTTTCCTTTCCAAGAATATGTGGTCGTGTGTGCACAAGAATTTCAAGAGATCTTTCACAACTCTTCCAAAGAGATCCTCTATGCCTCTCCTGGCCAAGAAAGGATGTTTTCTCTCATGCATGGCCTTCTTGCTTTAAAAAAGCCTGTAGATTTTATCCTCGCTCACGATGCGGCACGTCCTTTTTTAGATAAAACAGATCTTACAAAACTCCTTGAAGAGAGGTTCTCTGTACAGGCAGCAGCGCTAGCAACACCTATGACCTCTACGATCAAGCGTACAAATGCGCAGCAGAGAGTTATAGAAACACTCCCAAGAGAGTCTTTGTGGGAGATCCAAACCCCTCAACTCATCCACAGATCTCTTTTAGAAGAAGGATTGAAACAGATCCTCCAAGAAAACTCTGTTGTGACCGATGAAATGTGTATTGCTGAAAAGATGGGCTATCCTGTGAAACTCCTCTCAGGCAATCCTCTGAATTTTAAAATCACTACGATGAAAGATCTCTTACTCGCCCAGACGTTAACACAAACCCCTGCCTTTCTATGACTGCGACAAAATATAAGATGATTTTGGCTTATGATGGTTTAAACTACTGCGGATGGCAAATACAACCCAATGGCAACTCGATTCAAGCAGAGCTCGAAAAAGCCTTAACAACACTATGCAAAACCCCTGTCAAAGTCATCGGCTCTGGACGTACAGATGCAGGTGTTCATGCGCTGGGACAAGTGGCCCACTTTTCCTTGCCTGCACCTGAGGATCTTCGTAAACTCCTATATGGTTTAAATGGTCTTCTTCCCCATGATATTCGTGTCAAAACTCTCACTGTCGCTCCTGCGGATTTTCATGCCCGCTTTCAAGTGAAAAAGAAAATCTATCACTACCATCTCCACTGCGAACCCTTTCATGAACCTTCAAAAAGACTCTATAGTTATCATATCAAGTACACCTTGGATCTTCAGAAACTCAAAGAAGCAATCCCCTATTTTGTGGGCACACATAATTTTAAAGCCTTTGCGAATGAAAACGAAAAAGGCTCTGCTAAACATGCCCCCACTAAAACTTTGTATGCCCTCCGTCTACAAGAAGAACCTGGGGGATACCGTTTAGAATTCGAAGGGAATGGCTTCTTGTATAAGATGGTGCGTAATATCGTCGGCGCTCTCCTTGCCTGCGCTACACATGAAATGACGCCTGAAAGTATTCCAGAGCTTTTTCGTTCTAAAATAAGACCTCAAACACTCAGATCAGCTCCACCACATGGCCTCTTTCTAGTCCAAGTAGAGTACGATGAAACTCCACAATAAATCCTTTATTAAAACCCTCTCTTCTATTAAACTCTTCTCCCTTACAGGCCGATGTGACGGAATTGGTAGACGTGGCAGACTCAAAATCTGCTCTTAGCAATAGGGTGCTGGTTCGAGTCCAGTCATCGGTAAAATTATCGGGAGGGATTTTATGTCTTTATTTACTTTTGCTGCACCTGGTTGGAATGCTCTAGCTTTTGCTTTACCTGCTTGGAGTGTTCTAAAGTGCCTTGGCAGTATGATTCCACAATCTTACAAAGAGTACGATGCTCTGCCTAAGAGCCCTCAAGCAGCAACAATATATGCCATTGTGCAGAAGGCTTTGGATGCAGAAAATGTCGCAGGATCTGAGCATTTTGAAAGAATCCAAGAGATGCTCCAAGAACTGCCAGAAAGCGCAGAGCCTAAAACTACTGCCACTTTACTGCAACATCGATTGAAAGTCGTAAACAAGGAGACGAATTCCCTTGATGCCCCGGTACATGCAACAGGTACTGATGCACATGGTGGTAAGTATTTCATAGCCATCAAACCAGATTCTCAAACAGAGCCCGCTTTACATTGGATTGTGACTCATGAATTCTCTCATATTTTGAATGATGATGCACTTAATCTTACTATTGTGAAAACTTGCACTTCTTTAGGAGCTGCACTATTCTCAATATTTGCTCTTGGATTATCTTTACCGGCTTCTGTAGCTGCTGTGATGGTAACAAATGTTGTAACGCATACAATGTGCTCTCAAATGGCAGAAAGGTCCGCGGACAATTTTGCCAACAAACATTGTTCAAAAGAAGAGTTGAAACACGGGATCGCCTTTTTAGAATTTTTAAAAGCCCGTAAAGCCACTCATAGCTATGCAAATCGTTTTTTCTCTATGCTTCTTCATCCTTCGGAAGATTCCAGGATCGCAAACATCAGAAAAGCTCTACTTGAAAAAGCCAAGGCAGCCTAAAAGGTGACTTTTGAGTTTGAGTGTGTTTGAAGATTCAATCGATAAGTTATAGGAGATTTTATGTCTTTATTTACTTTTGCTGTACCTGGTTGGAATGCTCTGGCTTTTGCTGTACCTGCTTGGTGCCTTTCCAGGGTACTTGCTAATATAAATCCACAATCTTACAAAGCACTCGACGCTAGACCTAAGAGCTCTCGAGCATCAGCAGTGCGTACCATTATGCAACAGGCTTTGAATGCTGAAAATGTCCAAGGGTCTAAGCATTTTAAAAGAATCCAAGGCATGCTGAAAACCCTACCAGAAAGTGCAGGTCCTAAAACTATTCAGACTTTAGTGCAACATCGATTGAAAGTCTTACATATATCCCCAAAAATCCCTCCGTACACACAAGGTACCGACGCACATCATGGCAAGTATTTCATCTGCGTTCATAATTCTTCTCAAATGGAGCCCGTTTTACCTTGGATTGTGACTCGTGAAGTCTCTCATATTTTGAATAATGATGTACTTAACCGTCACATTATTGCAACTATCACTTCCTTAGCAGTCGCAGTGCTCTCAGTGTTTGCTCTTGGATTATCTTTGCCCGCCTCCTTAGGTGCTGTGATGCTCACAAATGCTGTAGCGCATGCAATTTACTTTCAAATGGCAGAAAGGACTGCTGACAATTTTGCAAACAAACATTGTTCAAAAGAGCAGTTGGAACAAGGAATCGCCTACTTAGAACTTGTACAAGCCCCTAGAGCAACTTACAGCTATGCAAATCGTTTTTTTGCTATGCTTCTTGATCCTTCAGAAGATTCCAGGATCGCAGGCATCAGAAAAGCCCTACTTGAAAAAGCCAAGACAGTCTAAAAGGTGACTTCTGTTTAGCAATGAATCTCCCTTCCAAAGTCTTTTTTTCTTTCAATATCAAGATCTATCTCCGGCAAGGGAGCTTCTAAAAAGAAATCTATAATGCCTTTCTTTTGAGAAGAAAGTCTTTCAAATTCTTCTTTAGAAACCACTACAACAATAGGTTCACCATTCTTCGTAATTGTATGATAACCATCTTTGACCACTTCATTCACTAGTTTATAAAACTGTAATTTTGCTTCTTGCAGTTGCCACACTTTATAGCGTCTTTTACGTCTTATTTTTTTCTTATCCATCAACTTCCACCAGCAAATTCAAATAGTCTATTTGTTCTAGATATTGTATTCTCTAAGATCTTCTGTATCTACTTTTAGGGTTCTATGGATCTACTCGCCTTCGATGCCTACTTTTTTGATTTTGATGGTCTTCTAGCAGATACTGAACCTTTACATCATAAGGCCTATCAAATCTTCCTCAAAAGACGTGGTCTCATACTCCCTTGGGATTTCACAACCTACTGCTCTTTTGCTCATCAACCGACTGAAGTTTTCGCTAAAGTGATGTTCGACTTATTTCCCTCATTAAAAAAAGAAAGCTCTGATTGGATGGTGCTGAGAGAAGAAAAACAAGCCATTTATCAAGAGCTCATTATGCAAGAACCGATTCCTCTCATGGAAGGAGCTGCTGATTTACTCTCCTATTTATCCAAGCATCAAAAACCCCTCTATGTCGTGACGAATGCCACACGCCGCCAAGTGGTCGCTATCAGGCGCCACCAACCTCTTCTGAATATCATTCCTCATTGGATCACACGCGAAGATTATCACGCTTCTAAACCAGCTCCTGATGGTTATCTTAAAGCCTTAGAGCAAGCTCGGGAGCTTTGTGGAAAAACCCACTGCCGTGGGGTTGGTTTTGAAGACACCCTGCGGGGTATCACTTCTTTAAAAGGGGCTCATCTGACCCCTGTGCTGATTGTACCTAACAACTACCCCCAGCCAAACCCCTCGGCCCTAAAAGACACCTATATATTTCACTCCCTAAAGAGCCTACTGCCTACTTGAGGCCTCTTTTTCCCAAGAATAGGGACCCCTTATATAGCGCTCAGGAGGGGGTATATTGACATGGGTTTCCCCCTCCTCTCGTAGAATCACCTCTGCTTTGGCATTCACCCGGCGGATCTTTTCTTGCTCCGAACGCTCTAAGCCTGAGCACCCATAGAATAAGAGTAAAAAGAGGCCTATCCCTTGTCTCATCAATCTTATCTTGTTTTTACTGTGATTTATAATCATAAGATGCTAATTATAAGCTTGTTGTACGTTAATTTTTTATAGCGATTAAAATATATTTTAATGCTCTTTTATGCTATAATAAATAGGAGAACTATTTAGCAAGGTAGCATGGTTTCTAATAAAAAATCTATGATTCATCAGTTATTCAAATGGATCGCCAAATACTCCATTCTCCCAGCGACGATTTTCACCAAAACGCAGGTCGATAGGATCCATAAGAAATTCAATGCCTTTTGGGGTATTGACCTAGACCCTCCTTGCCTTAAACAACCCTCACGTTTTTCTACAGTCACTTTAGGGGTCCCTTTAAATCTATGGTCCTATTATTTTCCTACTCTTGAAGAGATTCAATCCCTACGTGCACATTATACGCTAGCCCCCTTTCAAGCTGTGACAGAAGATGGTGTCACTTTATGTGGAATGCATTTTAAAGATCATCGCTCTGACAAGCACCCTGAGACACGTACTTTAATCGTTTTTGGAGGTAATGGAGAGCTCTATAAAATTGGATCTTCTGCATGGCTTCTAAAACTCCTTAAAGATGCTCCTATTCCTTTTAATATCGTGATGTTTGACCCAAGAGAGTGCGGATATAGCCAAGGAACAGCCCATGCTGACGGTCTTGTCATCGATGGAGAAACCATTTATCAATACGCTCTGAATACACTCGGTGTTTCAGAAGATCGTCTCGATCTATGCGGATTTTCTTTAGGTGCTGCTTTAGCAACACTTGTGAAAGCCAAACACCCACATACTCAAGGACGTTTAATCAGCAACCGCTCTTTCCAATCGTTAGATCATGCAGTCCAAGGAATCTTTTTAAGACTCAGCCATCCTTTCTCTAAAATTTTCGGAACATTAGCCTCTAAAATGCGTCATCATGCTGGATGGGATTTACAACCTTTGGATGCCTGGAAAACAATTACAAGCCCTAAGATGGTGATCTGTCATGCACAAGATGGTGTGATCTCTCACTGCGCAAGCTTAGAACAAGGGTTAGAGCAAGAAAATCTTCTCTCCCATTGTTACCACATTCATCTACATCAAAAAGACAAAGATCTAAAAATCTCTAACCACCATGTGCAACCTTTGCATTTCTACAACGACCAACATGGTCATGATGTAGAAACAAGTGTACGTGAATTTCTTATCAATTCTACAAAAACACTTCCTTTAGATCGCTGCGGATAATAGCTTATCGTAGTGATTTAATAGCTTCTGAAAATAACTCCATCTCTTGTATAAACGCTCTTTTTTATCCATACTTTCTGACAGAGCCATCGCCTCTTCAAGAGGTTCTAGACAATATTGAAATGCTTTTTCTTCTGTGAGATCCATCTGATAGAGGGTGATCCAAGGGTTTTCTTCAGGATCTTGATGATGGTTGTGCTCTAGCTCTGCGATGAGCCTCTCGAGGAGCTGCTCACAGGTTTTTACACTGCTATGTAGCTCGTGGAGACACTCATGGATCTCCTCTTTATAGTCTGCAAATGTGGGAAGCGTTTGAAGCAGCTGATGGATATATCCTTGAAGATCATACTCACGTGTCAGATACTGCTCACGCCCCTTCTCTAAAGAGAGTGAAGGTAAACTCGCAAACCCGAGTCCTCCTTCTACGGCATCAAACACTGTCACATGAGGATGTTTTTGTACAAAATCTTCTATGGCAGCAGCTTCCATCACCCACTTAATCGTTGTATGAACTTGCTCTTTCTGTTTGTTTTCTTTGATCAGGATACGCTCCCCACTTTTATACTCTCGCAATAACTCTGCCGTGCAAATCGACGCATCTTGCACAACACCCTCTGCATAGCGTTTGCCCCCTGTATAGGCTAAATCGATGCCCACAAGAAAAATAGGAGAACACCCAAAACGTATCGCAGCTGCAAGAGCCATCACTGTGACAGACATCCCTTCTTGAGAGACTCCTTGCACAAGAGACTCTTCTGTCAAAGGAAGCTTTTCTTCAACAGCTTGTTCTACAAGTCCTCCAGAAAAGGTGCGCATATAACCGCAAGGACCCTGACAGGTATTAAAAATGGTGGGCGCCACACGACTCCCAAATAAAAGAGGGATTTCCGCATGTTGATTCATTTTCAAACGATCATATTCTTCAGGATTTGGGTCGAGTGCAAAGCCTAGATGAGGAAAGACACCTTGAGAGCTTAAAGCAGCAAGTGTTGACCCTCCTGCTAAGATGAGCGCTTTTGTTTGCAGCTCTTTTAAGAGAGTGATCTGCTGTTTTAACGAAGGACCGGCGCCACAAACAATCGCTGGGATCCCTTGAAATTTTCCCCGTAAAGCATCTGCATAAAAACATTCAGGCAACCTTAAAAAATTGTGGAGAAGATTGCGAAAGAGAAGATGATAATAAAAATCCTCATGAAAAAGTGCTGAAGAGATCGTTGCTCTTCTGAGCACTTTTAAAGAAATCTCTTCTAAAGAGTATTTGTCTTGATACTCCCCCGAAAGTTCTATCAAAATATTTTCTACAGGATAATCTTTGACAGCTTCTTTTAAAGCTTGGAGCAAATCTGCATGCTCTAAAATATAACGTAGATGAATCTGAGGATGGTTGATCATAGAGGTCACCTCAGGCTGCTCGAAAAAATGAGCTAGAGTATTTAAATTTTCTTCAAAGAGGATCACATTGACATCAGGATGTTTCTCTAGCCACTTCTGGATCATGAGTAACTCCTCAAGATGGCGCATGCCGATCAGTAACACCAAAGAGGGCTTTTGCACATAGACTTTTTCAATCCATCCCTGATCGCAAGCTGGAAGATCTACTCTCGCAGAAACCTGCTTAGTATGGAGCAAAAACAGTAGCTGTGGATATCTTGTGGCAAGGACCTCTTCAAGCATGACGATAAGAACCTGGATCTAAGATGAGTCGCTGATTTTCCCAGCGCCCTTTTTGCATCTGATACTCTCCTGTTTCGGTGAGCGTTTTTTGCGTAAAATTTAATGCTGTATCATAGATCCCTTCATAAAGTAGCTTTTGTGTAGCATCCCAGCAGCGCTTGTCAAAACGTTTGGATGTGTGGTACACAACCTCTTCTTGTAGTAAACCATTATCATGCCAGCGGCAATGTTTTTGAATGGGCTCTCCTCCATGAAAACATCCTTCATCGACAAGGATTCCTTCGGCATTCCAAATCCTATCCCACCCTTCTTTAAGTCCCTGTGCAAAACATGTTTCTCGTTTCATCTGACCTTGAGGCCAAAACAAAACAACATTCCCATGTAATCTCCCTTTGTCATAGGTCATGATGCTCTTGATGGCACCATCCTCATAGAAATATTCTTGTCTTCCCTGATAGACCCCATCGTGATACCTTTGGAGTGAAGCAAGTTCTTTGTTTTTAAAATATTGGCGTAGTTTCCCCTGATAGCGTCCATGAAAAAACCAACTGAGCGACAGTTGAATCCCCTCTTGAGAATAAAAAGTAGAAGGTCCATGAAGTTTTCCTTCTTTATAAAAAGAGGATCCTTGCAATTGACCACTCGGATAAAAATAACACATCTGTCCCTGTTGCTTACCCCCTTTCTGAATATAGGCCATCTGAAGAACATGCTGATCATCTTCTCTGAGAATCAGCTCTTCTTCGCTTTTTAGCGCTGTTTTTTTAGGGTTTTTAAGATTAATCAGCGTCGGAACAAAGGTATCTTCTAAATCAAGTCCTAATTCAACATCTTTTAAGATGAAACGGCCTTCACTGAAGTGGTAACAATCTTTTGTCATACGTTCTTATCCTTATCTTGCATAGCTTTGACTTAAAAGCGCTTGATGCTCTTGGATCACGCGCTGAAAAAATAACACCTTGTGAAGTAACCCTTCTTCGGTGTTAATCTTCTCTTGTTCATGACGAAACAAGAGCCATTTCCATACCTGCCATATAGGCTCTAAAATAATTTGATAAGCAAGCTCTTCTTCTAAATCGCTCTCCTCAAGAGCCAGTAGTCCTGCGCTATGGGTTTTACTAGGATTTTCTTTTTGATGCAAATACCTCTTTTCAAGTTGAGAGAGCATCCGCATCAAAATCTGCTGCGTCCTTTGAAAACTTGTCATTAACTGTTTTTTGTTTTTCTCTATCTGAGGCATCTCTTGAGAAAACGACAAACATTCCATCAGCTGACTATGCACGAGTCCCTGCAGATCATAGCTCATGGGAAGTTTTTGTAAGATTTTTGCTAAAGACTCCTCTTGCATATTCTCAATAGAGAGCCCCTGCGCTGTGGCATTGATAAATGTTTGCTCCGGATAGCGCTCTACAAGCTCAGAGAAATATTGTTTTCCTCTGAGTAAATCACGCCGTGAAGCGACACTATTCCCGCTCCGATCTTTCACCCACAAAATCTCTTTAAATTCTTCTCCCACAACTGAAACACCATATTCATGACCCGGTGCATAACACATATCCATCCCCACCAAAATAATGGGGTTACATCCCATCTCCGCTGCCCACGTCGCCATCACATTGGCTACATTCCATCCAAGTTTTTCTTGTTCGATGAGCTCTTCTGTGCACAGCTGCACTATAGAAAAAATCTCTCCACCGGGGAAAAAAATCTTTTCTCCCTGCATCAGCTGAAAAATGGGATAAGAGAGTCTTGCTTGATATAAGAGAGGCATCTCAAATAACACTCCTTGTTTAAAACGCTCATAAGGAGGATCAGGATCTACAAGAGCGCCAAAATGCGGTTTTATCGCTCCCTCTGCTGCCAGCTCTTGAGCTGCCAGGAGCGCTCCTCCCACAAAAATGAGCGCCCTATGCTGAAAAGCCTCCAAGAGATCTTTTTGCAGAGCAAGAGAAGGCCCAGCACCACAAATGAGCGCTGGAATGTTTTTAAATTGCAAAGATTTCCCCTGTTTTTTTCCAGGAAGATCTTTTAAGTGCTGATAGACATTGCGGGTGACTGCAAGACCATAGTCACGATATTCAGACGCGCTTAAAAATGCGGTCTCTGTATCCTCTTGAATGTGGGTTTTGAGACGCTGAAACTCTTCCTCATCCACAAAAGCGCTCACCACCTGCTTCTCTAAAAACACGTTTTCCCAGGCGATCTTGCAAGAGATCTCTTCATTCCAATCTTCCACAAGCATGCAAGAAAACCTAGGGTGACATAATAGCTCCCCTGCTGCAGGATCTGAGAGAAATGCCACCATCTCCTCTGCCGTTTTTTCAATCAACATGAGATGTATCGATCTACTTTTTACGTAGTAGGCTAACTCTGCTATAGAGCGCAAAGAGCTGCTCCGATAAAGGATCAAAAAAGCTCCTTCTCCCACCAGAGGGAGCTCTAGAGAATGCCTGCTTAAAAATTTCTGAGGAAAAACCTCTCGCAATTTCCATGCAAGCAAAGGAAAACGCTCTTGCACAAGTGTCAGATGGCCCGCGAGAGTGTCAGAGGTGGTTTCTATCATGTTCTAGTCACTCGTCAGCTGCCCATAAGAAGGGAGCCCTTCTTTAAAGCGATATTCTTTTTTTATAGTATCATACCATCCGAGAATGATTTGCTTGGCGCCTGCGAGTGCCACATAGGAAGCTTTAATAAATTGATTATATCCAAGAAGTTGATGGAACATAGATGGGGTAAAATCTACCGCTTTACATTCTATGATGAGTAGAGGCTTCATAGATCCTTTGGAAAAGCAGACAATATCGACACGTCTATCGACGCGCCTGTGAGGTACGCGAGAGACTTCAGGGCCTAGAAGCTCTCTTAAATTTTTCTCTACAGCAAGACTATGCTGCGGATAGCCAAGCGCCAACATCTGTTGAATCCACAATTGCCTGACAGATTCCTCAGGTGTGGCGCATACATGCTTTTTTCTGATGGGGTCGTAAAGCTGCTCTTTGATAGCTTAAGGCCCCTCACTTTCCCCTGATAAATCAATGACACCATAGCTATTATCTTTTCTTCTATAAAGAATCTTGAGTTTTGACTCTTCTTCACTACGGTAGACTAAAAAGTTGTCTGAAGAAAGCTCCATCTTCATCACAGCTTCATCGAGGTTGAGGATTTTTAAGGAGCGCACTTTTTTCTTATACACTTTAGGTTTGGCATACTGTGCTTCAATTTTTTTGTAGTTTGCTTCCTCAATCTCATCATTGATGATATCTTCTTCTGAGATAGACTTCTCAAACACGTTTACATGAAGATCAACAACAGGAATCCCCTTAGCATGGTGATCTTGAATTTTCCCTTTCCATTTTCTTAACTTCGCTTTAAGCCTGTCAAAAGCCTTATCGATTGCAGAATACATCTCACCTGTGATCGCATGCACCTGTACTTTGAAATGAGAAAATTTCATAACGATATTCACGCTATGATCCAATTTCTGCACCTCTAGACATACGCTCAGTCTAATCCCTTGATGATTGAGATGCTCCACTTTAGAGACTTTTTCCATCACATAGTTTTTGAGAGGTGTCGTAAGTTCAATATGTTTTCCTAGTATTGTGACGTCAATATGGCGCTCTTCTTGGCCTGGAAGCTTCACTCGTTGTATCATATTTTCTCCAAAATCTTGACTCAATGTTACCATATTACAGAACCTTAAGTTTTCTATCTTTTAAAAAATCGCACCGAAAGGGACTCGAACCCCTAACCGCCCGGTCCGAAGCCGGGTGCTCTATCCATTGAGCTATCGGTGCTGCTAACCTGGAAATAGTTTATCAAGCTGTTTGAAAAGTTTCTACAGTTTTCCTACAATCTTATTTTAATACAAAAATAGGCTTTCATTTTTATGAAAATAGAAACTACTGAAGGAATTGTCTTAAAAACCACTCCTTACCAAGACCACAAGCGCATTGTCACCCTGTTCACGGAAGAAGGCTTGCTCACACTCATGGCTACAGTCTATCCCAAACACTCCCACGCCCTACTCTTAACCTCACCTTCGTGTGTTGCAGAGTTTTGTTATCAACGTAACGCGTCTGATCTACATTTTTTGAAAGAAGGCTCTATCATCAGCTCTCACCTGCGCTATAACACTTCGTATGCGCGTTTAGAAACAGCCTTTGCTTTTTTACAAACCTTGCTCCTCTCACAGATGCCTGCAAAACCCGCTCCATTACTCTATCAACTGTGTAAATATTATTTAGAACATCTCCCTCATGTCGCTCATCCTAAAAATCTCGCGAGCAGTTTTACCCTAAAACTGCTGCGCCATGAAGGTCTTTTGCCCTTAGAAGGTCTCTGCTCTAAGTGTCACCTTCATCCTTCTGATGCTTTTTTCCAGGGAGAAGCCTACTGCCAAAATTGCCGCCCTAAGGAGAGTTTATCCTTTGAACCTCAAGAGTGGGAGTGTTTGCAAACATTTCTTTTTTCTAAGGAGTTGAAAACAATCGATGGTCTAAAACCATCGGAGACATTTCATCAAAAGATTCATCAGCTCTTTCAACAGCAGCTCATCAAATAAAGCTATAAAGTGACGGTTATAAGTCCTCTTCAGTTTTAAAGGCGATATCTACGACTCCGTGGGATTCAAACATATCTATAAACTGCTTATACATTTCTGATCTATCTTCCCCCCCCTCCGCTTTTAACAGTAACTGTTGGCCGTAGACTGCAATATCTTCTACGATCCGTTCACACCGGTAATAGGTCAAGATTGTCGCATTCACTTCGGTCTTACCGTAGCCTTTATAAAAAAGCTTTTCCTCATGCGGCTTATTCCATACATTTCCCACACCGCCACCAATAAACATAAGATCTCTCTCTTTTGGTGCCATGATAGGATCATCCCAATCAACAATGTAGAGGGTGTCATGCCCATGCAGCAACACATTGCCCCCATGAATATCAGAATGGCATAACACATACTGAGGCTGTTGATCCCGCAATGTTTGGCCTAGTTGCTCAGCACGATCGACTAACCGACGAATATCCCGTATGTGCTCCTTCATAAATTTCAAGAGTTTTAGGGTTATACTATCCCCCCTCGGTTCAGCTTCAAGATGACTATAGAGAGATCTCACGCTTTCTCGCCATTGAGATGAATAACTTTCTCGTCGGATTTTGCTTTGGATTGATACAGGCACATCAATTTCATGAATTTGTCTCAACGCCTTGCCAAGCTGGATCCATTGATTGTCAGTGAGAGGACAGTGGAATCCATCTTTTCCTTCAACAAAGGGATACACAATAATAGTAAAATCTCCCATGCGTTGCACCGGCCTATTATGGATGCTTCTTATGGGGGGAATCATCTGCTGAACCCCGGCATCATGTAAGAATTCTGCCATCTCAGCACTGATATCATGATGATGACCACGTTTTAGCTTTACGAAATAAGACCTCTGATCTAGTGCTTGAGCTTTATATACGGATGCATGTATGTCCGCACCTAAGGGAAGAAACAGCAGCTTAGTCACTTCAATCCCGTAATTGGTCTTGAGGCAACTAACAATGCGTTGATCTGAAAGAGGTTGTTTTTCTATCATAGCGTCAATATATCAAGAGAGTCTATTTTAGATGCGTAAATATCATCATTAAGGGGCATCATGAAGAATCTAACGAAATTCATTTTAGTTTTATCTCTTCTTATAAATGCATCGCTCATTTGCTATCAGGAACCCCTGACTGAAATTTCATCCAAGGAGAAATTTCAAAATCTCTATCCTTCACTAGATGACTATGAAACAACACCCAATAACACCGTTGCCAGGTTTTTTCTTGTCAGGCATGGAGAAAATGAAGGCAATGCAAAGAGGCTTATCGATGGAAGGACATTAAATTTGCCCTTAACTGAAAAGGGAAGAATGGACTCATTGGCTGCAGGAGAAGCTATTGCACGAAAAATCGATCAAATAGATTTTTTGATCAGCTCGCCTATGATACGCACTCGTCAGACAGCTGCCGAGATTATCAAATCCTTCGAAGTTGCCCCCACAATTGTTTTTGATGATCGTTTGATGGAAAGATATTATGGGATTTTTGAAGGCCGCCCTGAAGAAAATTATGATCCATACGAAGAACAGGAAGCCATAGCAATTACCAGAATGTCCACATTAGCAGAAAGAGTCGCATATCGAGAACATCCAAGCATGGAAAACTATCAAGAAACCTATGACAGGATGTCCTCAGTGATTTTCGAGTTTGCAAAGCAGAATCTTGGAAAAAATATCGTTATTACAACTCATGGCAACTCCCTATGGAGCTTGTTTTTGATGGGAAATGCCGAACAATATAATACCTTTGATCACAATTTTAAATTTAAAATCTCAAATGGCTGCATTTTAGTTGTTGAATCAGATGGTTATAGCATGAAGATTAAAGCATTTAAAGGTGAGTAGTGGGATTAACCCTCTTGCTACTCTTAAAGAGTCCGTCGTAGGATTGTAACAAGGATATGCGAAAGGGGGGACTTGAACCCCCAAGAGGGATGATTACCTCACTACCACCTCAAGGTAGCGCGTCTGCCAGTTCCGCCACTCCCGCAAAATAGAGATAAAGGAAGAAAAAAATCATAAGATAAAAAGTCGATAAGACGCAAGGACTTTTCGATTGCTACCCTGCTCTTGATTGTCTATACTTGGCCTATTATGAAATGGCTACTACTAGGACTTATTCACCTCTATCGATGGACTCTGCGACCTTTTATCGCAGGGAGATGTCGCTTCTATCCTAGCTGCTCAGAATACTCTTATGCATCGATTAAAAAATATGGATCCTTCAAAGGATGCTATCTTACTCTCAAAAGACTCTGTAAATGTCACCCCTGGCACCCAGGTGGTGTCGATGAAGTCCCTTAGGGAATTTCTAGCTTCATACCTGGTTTGATCACAGTCGCAGCTGTCATATGATTTGTTCGCATCAAAGCTTTTAGTGGTACATGATAGAGCGTTGCAATATGCCATAAACTGTCTCCTTTGACCACAATATGATATCTCTTGCCACTCATCGGAGGCTGCACGGGAGAACTTATCTTTTGAGACTCTTGCTGTCCTTTGCTGACAAACTGAGCTTTATCAAAAAAATTGGGTAAAAACCGCATGAGGGTCTGCGTATGGTCATAAGAGCGCGGGGGTGTTTCTCCTGCGAGTTCATAGAGTTTATACCCTGCACTTTTTAACACCTTGTCACTACGCACACTGACGAGCAGCTGGCGCGCAAAAGCCTCTGCCCTGGGAGTCGCTGCCGTCACATACCTCAAAAGATTTAAAATATTTTCATCATCAAATTTTGTCAGAGCAAACTCCCTATCGTATTCTAAAAAAAACTTGGCAGCAAATGTAGAACGTTGCCTCATGAGCTGTAAAAGAAATTTCCTCCGACTCTCTTCACCAAAATTTTGCGTTTGAGATAGCTCCTGATAACACCTGTCAATACTCTCCCAATCGGCACTGACCATCCCTTGTAAGAGCTCCTGAGGAACAACCCCTCCTACCTTTTGAAACATCCGCCAGAGATAATGAAAGTGGGGTGTCAAATAAAAAGCTTCTTTAAGAGACTCTGGAATGTCCTCCCAGGTTTTTATGCGGTGCATTCTCACATAGAGCCCTTGGGGAGTAAAAGGCCATTTTTCCACTTTAGAAAAATGAATGAGCGCTTGAAAATGGGCATCATCTAGCCCAGGAAACATCTCTAATTTGATTCTCTCACCACCTTCATGGTGAACGATCTCTAAAATTCTTTTTTGCAAGGCCATCCCAGAAAGGGCTTTATGGAGATCAAAATCATGAAAGGCTACAAGACATGCAAGCGCATAATCCCGCTTAGCATACCCATCTTCTACAAGCTCTTTACTCTCGAGCTCTTTACGTAGCTCCTCATAAGGATATTCAAAATATTCACCGAGGAGTTCTACAGCTGTGCCCGAGATATAGACATGACGTGCCTTGTTTTCTAACGTAGCCGACAATAGCGGTGCTGCTCTATGAAGATTTTTAAAGGTAAGGACAAAAAAGGTGCCCAAAAAACCTATATTCAACGCTCCACTGATAATGAGTGCATGAGTCAGCCATCTAGTTTTTTTTAATAAAGGGTGCTGCTCAAGTGAATTTTCCATGAATATTCCGCTTCTTTTGTTGCTTCTTATCTAAACAAATTTTTTAACTTTCTTCAATAGTAGAAATGTGATAAATTTCTTGTTGATTCCATCTTCGCATTTTTAACTGTTTTGATAAAGCTATGTTAGTACCTCTCTCTTGGTTAAAAGAATTTCTCGAAATCCCTTCTACATATACGCCGGAAAAGATTGCTGAAGCTCTCACTTTGGCAGGTCTGGAAGTGGATAAAGTAGACTCCGCTTCGCTCGGATTTGAAGGGATTGTCGTCGGCAAAGTGTTAAAAGCTGAGCCACATCCACAAGCAGAGCGTCTGCGTGTTGCCACTGTTTCTGATGGGACAGACACCTTTCAAGTTGTCTGCGGCGCGCCTAACTGTCGTGAGGGACTCGTGACAGCGCTAGCAAGGGTAGGAGCTAAGCTCTCCACGGATCAGGGAGAAACTTTTAAAATCAAAAAAAGTAAGCTCAGAGGTGTTGACTCAGAAGGGATGTTATGCTCAGAAAAAGAGTTAGGTGTGAATCCGAGTAACCATGAAGGGATCATAGAACTGCAAGAGAGCTTACCTCTTGGATCTTCTGTCGCTCAGCTTTTTGGAGACACCATCTTTGAAATCTCTCTCACACCCAATCTAGGACATTGTATGAGTATTAGAGGTATCGCCAGGGAACTGTCGACCCTCTTGCAACTTAAGTTAAAACCTATTTCACACACTCTGACAGGAAAGCATGGGTTACATACAAGCGATAAAATTTCTGTAGATATCGAAGAGCGAGAAATGTGTCTACGTTATACATGTCGCTATCTTGAAAATATTACAGTACAAGCCTCCCCCTCATGGCTCATCAAACGCTTGGAAGCGTGCGGCCTACGCAGCGTAAACAACGTTGTCGATGTAACAAACTATGTGCTTCTTGAATATGGACAACCTCTTCATGCATTCGATTACGATAAGCTTGAAGGATCTCAGCTGATCATCAAAGCCTGTGAGGAGCCCACAACACTTACAACACTAGATCTCGTGGAAAGAACTGTTCCCCCAAAAACACTTCTTATCTGCGATGCAGAAAAACCCCTGGCCATCGCAGGGATTATGGGAGGATCATCTTCTGCCATCACTCCTACGACAACACGTGTACTTATAGAGTCTGCCTACTTTCATCCTGGATCTATACGCAAAGCCTCCAAAGCGCTCAACTTACGCACCGACTCCTCTTCCCGTTTTGAAAAAGTAGTCGACCCAGAGAGTGTTGTTCTCGCGCTCAACCGTGCTGCATCTTTGTTACAAGAGATTGCAGGAGGCGCTGTGGCTTCTGATCTGATCGACGATCTTTCAGAATCTTTCCTTCCCAAAGCACTCACCTGTCGCCTAGCGAAGATCAATGCGCTTCTGGGCACACAGCTAAGTTTGGGTGAAGTGGAAAAAATTTTCCACCGTCTGCGCCTTCCTTGTGAAACAGAAGGAGCCAAAGAACTTTTTCATCTAAAAATTCCTACCTATCGTCATGACATTAAAGAAGAGATTGATTTGATAGAAGAAGTGGCCCGTATCTATGGTTATAACAATATCGAAGCAAGATCTGTTAGATGTATCAATTCAGATCTGCCTCATTCACAGCTTTATCTGATGGAAACAGCGGTACGCAAACGGCTTGTCGCAGAAGGTCTTCAAGAGATGCTGACCTGTGATTTAATCAGCCCAAAACTCGCTACACTGAGTTTAGATGATAAGCCTCATGCAAATCCTCTTGTCCATGTGTTACATCCTAGTTCTGTTGATCAATCCATCCTCCGTCCTTCACTGCTCCCTTGTCTACTACAAGCGATAAAACATAATTTCGATCATCAAAATTTTAATATAGCCGCCTTTGAAATCGGTCATGTCCACTATAAGATGGGAGATCAGTTATTAGAAAAACCTGTTGTCGGCATTATTCTCACAGGAGACAAAGCCCCTCATTTTTGGGGAGATAAAAGCGCTAAATATGACATCTTCGATCTCAAAGGGATTTTGGAAAATCTCTTCTGTGGACTTGGTATTGTTAACATGCAATGTTCTCCGCTAGCCATCAAAGGCTTTCATCCGGGAAGACAATCTCTCGTAGGAACAACACAAAATAATACCTTCGGTCTTATGGGTGAGGTGCATCCCACCTTACTTACCAAACTCGATATCCAAGAAAAGGTCTATTTTGCTCAGCTAGATCTTCATGAACTTTTTCATTTCTCTCAAAGAGTCCATCTGATGACACCTCTGCCCCTCTATCCGGGGTCTGAGCGTGACTGGACTGCGACATTTAAAGAAGAAACACCTGCTGCTGACATCTTACAAGCTTTGCATTCTCTCTCTTCTCGCCTTGTGAAAGAGATTCGTCTCATCGATCTTTACCGTAGTGAGAAGCTAGGTCAAGGGAAGAAAAACCTCACCTTCCGCTTTCTCTATCGCGACGATCATAAAACAATTGCCTTTGAAGCAGCAGATAAAGAACATGCACGTCTTTTAGCGCTAGCTACAGAAAAGCTACAGGCTCATCTATTGTAGATTTTTCCCGCCTAACGGCACACGCTCATTGATTACAGAGACATCTAACTGATCTGATGGCATCACGACTATGTTATTTTTGACCACCACAAGGCTCGTGTCTTGATCTTGATAGGGCATATTTTGATGTGTCACAGGGTCACGTGTAACATATTGGTGTGTAACATATTGATTTTTCAAACGAGAAAAAATCCCTGAAAATGCCCCCTCAAGGTTAGGGAAATAATCGATCTGATTCTCTTCAATCACTGTTTGTGTCACCCCAGCAAACTCGGCATGAATGGCAGGCATTGCAGAAGAGATTTTTAACCGATTCCCCAAAATATTGATGGAGCTGTCAGCCTCTGTGGTATCAGAAATGTAAATCCCTTCTCCAGAAGATAACACCTTATTGCTCTCAAAGGTAACCTCTCCCTGCTTTCCACAATTTTCATAGGTGATCCCACGCCCTAAGGTTTCACTGATGTAAGCATTCTCTTTTACTTCAAGAGTCCCATCATAGTGCTCTATACGCATCGCTTCATAAAAACCTTCTGAAACAGTATTACCGATGCAGCGATGTTGCATATGGGAAGGTGTCTCTGCGATATGATAGACAAGCGCTGTCCCTGAAGGATCTGTAGCTTGTAAATGATTACGCTCAAGATATGTTTCTCCCTGCGGATGATATACCCTGACTCCCTGTTGGCCATCTACAGCCAGCAGATGATTGTCTATAAGAACATAAGTTCCTTCTGCATATTCGAGGTCTACCACAGGAGCAAATCCTCCTTGACCGACAAAATGATTGTCTTGGAGAAGACTACGGAGCGAAGAGCTTTTGCCAACTTCACCCCCAGCTTCTTTAAATGCACTACAGTCTTTGGCGGCAGTGATATGATTTTGGGTTAAAGTGATCCCACCTCCTTCTACATAGATGGCGTGATCGTCACCCCCTTCTATTCTAAATCCACGCACCTGCACACCTGGACCCATCACTTGAATCACCGGTCCATGGTCCGCTGTCAAATGTGGATAGCGCTCAGGTGTCAACGCTGGAATGTTGATACCATGGATCTCCCAGGATGCTGCTGCACTGACAAGTGTCTGCCCAGGTTGTAAAATGACCCCTTCATCATAGCCTCTTGATGTTCCATCTCCGGCAAAGACATAAAGAATCTCTTTTTCACGTGAATGCTCTGTTGCCAAGGTCAGCGTTGTATAAGGATGTTCAAATGTCCCATCCCCTTCTCCAACACCTGTAGAACTTAGTTTCTGGTTGTTGACAAAAACAAATTCCATGGGAGCCCCTGCGGCATACCCATGACAAAACCGATGGGTTTTACGCGCGATGGGAATGATCTCATTTCTGACAACATCTTGTGTTTGAATAGCTAACCACTGCGTATTTTTTACTGGATCGGAAACTCCAGAGCCCACTACCGCGCTGCGCGCACGATTTCTTCCCAGAGGAATGTTGAGCGCGATAACACCACTGGCTCTGCTGCGAAAAAGTTTATCGTAGGTATATTCTACGCCTAAAGAGAAGTAGGAAGAAAGGTTCGCTGTAAGCCTTCCTTTCACACCAGGCACATCTCCCACCTGATGATACAATCCCTTCTGTCTAAAAAGATAATAGCCGCCTAAGCCAAAATAAAGTCCAATCTGATCAAAAGGTTCAGGCAATGTCCATCCCAGTTCTGCATCCACACAAGGAAGAGCATAACGCACCTTATGTTTCACCATCATATGATGCCCTTCGAATCCATGAAAGCGGAGAGGATCATCTTGATATTTTCCAAGCAAAGGATAATACCCATTTATCCTAAAATCCATACCGTGACTTAAAATCTCTATACCCGCTGAAAGCTGATGTGTGTTTAACCATTTGACATTTCTATAATCGTAAAAGGTGTTAAACCCCACAAGATAGGTTTGTTCACGATTTGAAAAGCGTATGCCAGCGCCAAGGTTTGCTGCTAGATCTTCATTATTAAAGACGTGAGCGCGACCATCGACAAAAGGTAGTCCTATGAAACCTCTTTTAGGACAGGCAAAGAGCGCCACTGTAGAATACCCTTGATCATATCCTACTCCCTTATGTTCTCGATGGCGGATACCTAAGCGCGAGAGCATCAAGTAATTTTCTCCTATCGCTTGTGCGTGAAGATCACACACACTCATCATTACAATAATACTTATCAAAGAGAAAATTTTTGCTAATATCCGCATACAATGCTCTACCGTTTCAGAGATGTGTTGTACCTTTTTTTGCTTTTAATGAAAATAGATCATTTGCAAAGGCAGAATGCTTTTACCAGGTGTAGCTAAATACAGCTCCAACACCGATGAATTTTGCCACGTTTCTGCCATATACGTTAAACCAAACTCCAATGAGAAAGTTTATATATTCATTTACATTATATTCGATTGCTGGAGCCATACTTAATTGATCATTTGATCCAATGCCTACCACAGGAGGAGCCACATCAAATCGGAGGGAATCTTCAGGATCTTCATTGTCATCAAAAACAGCACTTCCATAGCCTGGAAAGCCTTTAAATTCTAAGCGGTTTGCCCAGTTATACACTAAATCAAAAGCGAAAACCCAATGTTTGGTCAGACTCCACTCGAAGGCTAAATCCACTTCTTGAGAAATGGCACTAGAAAGCGTCCCATCCGTCCCTTTGCCTCCACCATAACTATTGAAACCCTTGACGTGGACTTTGGTCGGAACATTGAGGGAATAGGCACCCCGCAATTGGATAGGATGTTTGCTATGCCAAAGGATAATCTTGCTGATGCGAAAGCCGAATTGTGTCTGATAAGCTCCCAGACCTGTAGCATCGAGTCCTAACAATTTCGGGTTTAAGTGTTGATATTTTCCTGTAGGAAACGTTTGATTGATCACAATGCGCATCGCAGGTTGGTATAATCCTTCATACATCAGAGGAATCCCAATCCCTACAAGCATATCTCCAAAACCCCCTCCAGTCTTATGTTCTTCCCAATTCACAGCTCCTTGGATGATGAGAGTCAGATCGAGCCACTTTGTAATACCCACCTGATAGGAGCTTGAGAGATTCAATGCATACCGATGGGCGATGTCAACGGATTTTCGATTTTCATCCCATAACCCATAGAAATCCATGAAAAGAGGAGTCAAAGGTGTCCAGCTGAAAGTGCCTGGGGATAAATTTGAGGCGCCTCCCGTGATCAAAGGACCAGCGTACAAAAAATCGAAAGGCTCATTCGCAGATAAGAATTGCGCCTCTTGTGGAGTGGGCTGTTCTTTTTCTTCGAGGTTTTCTTGAAGGACCCGAATAGATTCAAACACATCTTCTTCAGTAAAGATACGTATAGGAAGCAGTAAGACAAAGACAACCAACCATCGCATAACATTTTTTAACTTCAGTGTTCTACTCCAGGGGGAACTACTTGATCACGATCCCACCTTTGATGACATGCGCGACGTTTTCCAAAATTGTGATATCTTTAAGTGGATCGCCTTTAACAGCAATCATATCAGCATAATGGCCTGGAGAGAGCGCGCCCACCATATCAGACCACATCAACAATTCTGCTGCAGTGACGGTGGCGGCTTGGATGGCTTGCATGGGTGTCATGCCATATTGCACCATATATTTGAATTGCCTCGCATTCTTTCCATGCGGATAGATACCAGAGTCTGTACCGAAAGTCATTTTGCAGCCTGCTTTTACTGCCTTTCTGAAATTCTCTCTCTGTGCTTCGGTGGTTTCTCGATTTTTTCTTAAAATATCTGGATGCCACTTTTCTTTTGTACCAACATCTTCAATCCAGGAACCACAGTAGATATCCATATCTAAAAAAACGCCCTTTTTTTTGGCTAGCGCGATCCCTTCATCGGTAATGAGTGACGCGTGTTCGATCGCTCTTACGCCACCATTAATGCAGTTAATAATTCCGTCAGGGCTATTTGCGTGCGCGACAACCCAAGATCCTCTTGCAACAGCTGTTTTACACGCCATTTCTATTTCCTCATTCGTGAGTTCTTGAAGGCCGACACCTCCGCCAACAACCATGACTGCACCTGTCGCAATCAACTTGATCGAATCAGCGCCGCGTCCCAGTAAATAGTTGACTTTCAATCTCACATCATTGGGATTTGAGACGACACCTACCTGAAAATCGGCCGGTACTTTGATGTCTGGAGCAAGTCCGCTTGTCACCTCGCCACCGCCTCCAAGGGCTTGAATATAGGTGCCTACTACATTCATGCGAGGACCAATCACATAGCCGTTGTTGATCGCATTTTTAAGAGACACATCTGTCAAAGCACGGAAAGCGCCTACATCGTGCACTGTTGTAAAACCCGCTTCTAGCGTGACTCTTGCATTATAACATCCTAAGAGAACATCATCTGCAGCAGAATAAAGTAGAGGCTCAGCCACATTGGCAGTAGACTCCGCGCCAACCAAATGGGCATGGCAGTCAATTAATCCCGGCAAAACTGTGTACCCCGACCAATCGATACAATCGCCTTTTGGGGGATCTTTCCAAGGGGTGATTGATATCACTTTTTCGTATTGGATGGCTATGAGTTGATCCTTAAGAACAACTGCGTTTTCGGGGTCGATCAAATTACCAACTCTTACATAGGTGATTTTATCGCTTTGGGGAGGGTTGTGGTCAATGTCGTCTAATTCTTGATAAGGAAGGTCGTGACAATTGCAACCTGCGCTTAACGCGCTAAACGAAAATAGCAAGATACCTATACTTAATAAAAATCTGCCTCGGAATTGAATCACATTTTCACCATGAAGATATTTTCATTCACACTAAAATACAGACACATTGAAGGCAATAATAATGTATCCCTCTTGCCGAGACAACTCTCTTAAGATCTAACAAAATCCTAAAGTACTTGTTCTTTTTCTGGATGGTGAAAAAACTATTGAAGAAATTGAAGAAGTCGTTCATGGTGTAAGATCTTAATGTATGAATATTCTCTAATAAAAGGAGATGAGGTTATTGTATGAAAATAAAACTCCTACCGATGGCAAGTCTTTTACTTGTAGGGTTCTGTGGATGCAGTGATTCAAAAAAATCTAAACAAAATAATGTTGTATCTCAACGCTATATTCACAAATATGGTTATGATGTATCCAAAGATGAGTGGAATGAAAACCATTATCCTGGACAAATTGTTACAACACTAAAAAATGGTGTGACGATTGTCTCCACCTATGAAGAAGGGATTTTGCATGGACCTACATCATGCACCTACCCTTATTCACAAACACTTGAATCCCTCCAGATTTATGACCGAGGTAATCTCGTCAAAAAAACATCTTTTGATATCAAAGGCGTTCCCAACAAGGAAGAGACATTTCTCTCTCCTACACATGTGAGAGCGAAATTTTGGTACGACACTGGAACACCGATGTGTATGGAAGAAAGACTCGATGGTGCTCTTATCGAAGGGGACTATTTCACACTGCAAAATGAGCTAGAATCTAGAGTAGACAGTCGCGTGGGAACAAAAACTGTACGCTCACAAGAAGGTGCTTTACTTGCAAAAGAAACGATTGAAGATGGAGTTGTTGTCGCTGGAGAAACATTCTATCCCAATAATACCCCTCATACTTTTATGTCGTTTTACAATGGACTTCTCCATGGAGAAAAACGTGTGTTTGGACCCACAGGTGAGCCTGTTTTGGTAGAAAATTATGAGTGCGGAGAACTGCAAGGACCCGCTACCTATTATCAAAACGGTTATAAATATCAAGAGACTGCCTTTAGACATGGGCAAAGACATGGTATTGAACGTCAATATATCGATGGAGACACCCTGGTTGAAGAATCAGAATATCATGAGGGTCTCAAACATGGTCCTTCCACGTTTTATAGCGATGGGTTTTCAAAGACTGAGTGGTATTACAACAATGAGTTTGTTTCAAAAGCAAAATTTGATGAACTCACTGACAGAGAAAAGATGATCTCTATGATGCATGAAAGAGCGCGTGCCCATGAAGAGCGCTCTTCTGATGAAGATGATATCCTTGAATTTGAATCCACAGAATAATTTCATCTAAAGGCGGGACAAAAGTCCCGCCTTTTTCTTATTATGCGTTTACCCTTACTGAAATACTATCTCGTTTCTTCCTTCTCTATGAAACTGCGCCTCCATCTTGTGAAACAAGAAGGCTATGTGTTAGAAAAAATCCTCTTAGAAGAAGGAGATCGCCCGTTGCTGGAATGTTTATTCTATGCACCTACTGACGCCTCTGATCCACTGTTGCTACAGAGTATTCAACAGATCCTTCTCTGGCTAAAAGCCTATCTTGCAGGTGAGCCTCTGACGATACTTCCTCCTCTTTTATGGCCCTCTTCTTCTTTTGCACTGTTAACCTTAACACACTTAAAAGAAGTACCTTTTGGAGTGACACGCTCTTATGAGGAGCTCGCCATCTCTATGGATCATCCCCGCGCTGCTAGAGCTGTAGGTTCTGCACTGAATAAAAATCCTTTTCCACTTATTTTGCCCTGTCATCGCATTGTGAGTAAAAAAGATGGTCTTGGGGGTTTTGCCTGCAGCTTATCCCTTAAGAAGCTTCTGCTTGATTTTGAGACGTCTGCGCTCAGTATTAAGAAATAAGTCCCTTAAGCATTAGGGGCGTTTTCTTCTTGATTGGCAATATGATCAATCTCTTCACGTATCTTATCTCCCTCAGGATCACAAGAAAGACATAAGGTACCGAGACCCATCACGATGAATATCAACCCTATTCTCATAGACCACCTTGCACACTTTGATTTAATTTTAACCTAGTGTTATTCGCAATAAAAATCAAATTAACTTTTAAAATTTATTAATAGAATTAAATTAACAATTAAATATAATAACAAATAAGAACCGATGATGTTTTAATTAAAATAACGATTCAAACCCTTCAACATAAAAAAATTAAACATTAGGAAATAGACGAGGCTCTCATCATGAACCCAGATCTTCTACAAAGAAAAATCGCGAAATTAGAATCGCTCTATGATCAGCTACAATCTGAAATGAATTACTTAGATAATCTCTTGAAAGATGTCGGCTTTGAAGAAGGACTTAAGACATTAAAAGAAGCCGCGTTAGAGCTTAAAGAAAAGAAAAAAAATAACGATAACAACAAATCTTCCTTCTAATCAAAAAGAGCTGTTTTTTAATGCATCTTTCATGCTAAACTTTCGTTCACTTTAGCAACATAGATCTAGAGTACACACATAGTGCTCACTCTAGGGTCTGTGACAACTTAACTCTTATAACCACCTAATGATGAGAGCCTAATGCAGGACATTTCTTGTACACACTCTTTCTAGCTCTTTCTGCTTGTGTGCACTCTCATCGCATAACTCACAACATTAACACTTTAAAGGAGAAACATTATGACAGCACCCGTAACACCTCGTCCCGATGCAGCAGCAATCGCTTCTGCTCCAGTACCATCTGAAAGTAACACAACAGCGCCACTATTCTTAAGGAATAGGAATCTTGGAGATGGGCTAACTGCCAAACATACCTTGGGGCGAAGAAGCGTAACACCTACGCCTTCGTCTGACAAAAAAGGATCATTACAAGAGCTTTTTGCGCGCCGTGCATCAGCATCCGGCGTAATATCCCCGGCAAAGGGCTAATCTAGATTTCCAGCAGAATCTCTGTTCTGCTGGATATTTTAAGCTTTTTGATTTTAGGGTTTTTTAAAAGCGAGCTTTTCTTCAAAGGGAAGTTTACGGAAAGGTTTAGGTTGCTTAGAAGGCTCAAAAACTCTCACCCGAGGCGCCTCTATACACTTTGAGCAGCAACAACCCTTCAACGCTTCAGCGCAGACCACGCAAGAGATAAATAAAGCATTACAATCCATATTGGCGCAGTTATAGTAGGTGTCTGAGGGAGAGCCGCAGTGTGCACACTGACTGATGGTTTCTGTCTCATCTTTACTAATCGGTACCACCATACGATCATCAAAGACAAAGAGTTTTCCTTTCCAATATTTCACTCCCTCTTGTAGACCATATTTGATGACCCCTCCTTGGAGCTGATAGACCTGATCAAACCCTTTTTGCTTCATCAAAGCAGAATAGAGCTCACAGCGAATCCCCCCTGTACAATACATCATCACCTTCGTCTTCTTGGCGTCATAGAGCTTTTTTAAATGCTCTATGTAGTCACCAAAATCACGAAATTTCTCAAGCTCAGGTAAGATAGCCCCTTCAAAACGTCCTACTTTCCACTCATAATCATTACGCACATCAATCACAATTGTTTCATCATCGCGCTGCTCAAGCATCTCTTTCCACCTGTGCGCAGGAAGATGCTCCCCTGTCTGAGTTAAATCCACCTCCAGATCTAAAGCGGCGAGCTGCTTGCGGTATTTGACTGTCATTTTAGCAAAAGCATGCTCCTCAGCTACGTGGACTTTAAACTCCATCTCTTGAAAAGCCTCATGCTGACGTAGCCACTCTATATAGCTTTCTGCATCCTTTTCATGGATACTCATCTGCCCATTGATACCCACTTCATTGACATAGATACGCCCCTTGGCATCCTTATCTTTCAAAAATTGATGATGTGTTTTGACAAGCCTCATAGGGTCAGCAAGAGCTGCTGGGGGTTTTAAAAAATGATAGTAGGCCAAAACAAGGTACATAGCGTTCCTGTAAGATATAGGTTGTCTAAACCCTAAAAAGGATAAAAAGAGAGCTTAGAAGAGTCAACAAAAAAACATTTTTTGATACTCTATTGCAGCTCAAAAATTGTTTTTACACGACTTTAATCCCTCTATTTTATATCGTTTATGGCCTTAGAAAGTGGGATGAAAAAGTCCCAAAAAATCTTGTGTTAAATTACGCTCTGCTCTAGCATGGGTGCTTCTATTTTAAAAGTTTTAAGTTTAGAGGTAATATAGAATGTCACGATATACAGGCCCGAAAAACCGTATCGCTCGTAAATTTGGGGTGAATGTTTTTGGACGTCGCCGCAATCCCCTACTCCACAAGCCAAATCCGCCTGGTATGCATGGCGCAAAGCGCAAGAAAAAATCTGATTTTGGTCTACAGCTGGAAGAGAAACAAAAACTTAGAGCCGTCTACGGTATGCTTTCTCAAAGACAGCTCACAAACTATTATAAAAAAGCTTTGAAACAGCAGGGAAACACCTCCCACCTGTTCATGGAGATGTTAGAGTGCCGCCTAGATAGCCTTGTTTATCGCCTAGGGTTTGCCGCAACGATTTTCCACGCTCAGCAGCTTGTCTCCCATGGACATGTCCTCGTCAATGGTAAAAAAGTGGATAGACGCTCATTCTATGTACGTCCAGGTATGGAAATCGCTCTAAAAGAAAAAGTGAAGGTTTCTCCTTTGATGAAGGAGCTACAATCTTCTGGAAGAGAAGTGCCTGAGTATCTTTCTCGTGACCTTTCTCACTACAAAGGAAAGCTAGAAGTCACTCCGGTGATTGACCAGATTCCTCTACCTTTACCGATCAATATTCCTCTTGTATGTGAGTTTTTAGCCCATACATGCTAAAAGCCATCAGAGTAGAAGTATCAAAAACCAAAGGATTGCTTCCTTTGGTTTTTTTTATTTGGAGAGCTGTGTTTTGATAAGCGACCCTATCACCTGGCATCCTAAGAGTTTTTCTAGGATGCAATAAAGCCCCAAATAGAGGATGCTCAGCCCACCTAGTTCCAAACATCGCATCAGAGTGCTTGCGCTCAGGATAGATCCTGCAAGCTGATCCGCACCTGCTTTGATAAGCAGTGTGGCCACAAGGCCACAGAGAATGGTTTTGAGATAAAAACTTCTTTTCACCACGGCATCTTGCATATGTGTTTTAAAACGGCTATGCAAATAGAGAGCATTAAACAAGCTTGTAAGACTTGTTCCTAATGCAATACTGGCAGGACCCCATTTGAGTATAAACACCATCAGCGCATTCAATAAGATGTTTAAAAGGACAGAAAAAATAGCCCCACGTGTAGGTGTTTTAAAATCTGCATAAGCGTAATAACTGGCAGCTAATAATAGTGTCCATCCATGAGGGATGAGTCCGAGCGCATAACCATATAAACACTGTGTTGTCGCAAGAACCGATGCAAGATGAAACTCCCCACGCCCAAAGAGGACGCTGATCACCAAAGATCCCAAAGCTAAAAGCCCTCCTGTAGAAAATGCCATCAGAGAAAATGTTTGTCTAAACCCTTGCTCAAGCAAAACTTTTGCTGCACTGATTTCTTGGGCTTTAATGCTACGTGTTAAAAGAGGTAGCAAAGCAGCTGCTATCCCCACACCAAATAAAGCCATAGGCACCTGCTGAATACGCACCGCATACCACAAAAAGGCGGGCCCCTCAGGGTGAGCATACCTCGCAAATACACTGTCTAAAGCAATATTAATCTGCGTCGCTCCAATCCCTAGTGTCCCCAAAAGAAAAGGTTTTACCATGGCTCTTAACGAAGGATGAAAGAGTCTTGGCGTGAAAAGCTCTTTGAATGTGAGACGAGATTTCAGAAGCGTGAACACTTTGGGAAGTAAAGCGCACCACTGCGCAAAAAAAGCGATGACAACACCATACGCTAAGAGGGTCATAGGCTCTAACGTATGGTGTCCTACCCAAGCGCCTATCACCCATACAAGATTAAAAGCTACGGGAGCTACTGCTGGTAAAAAGAATTTTTTTTCACACTGTAAAAAAGCGCTACAGAGCCCATAAAAACAAATAAACAGCAAGGAAGGTAACATCAGGGTGGTCAGATCTAAGATCTTGTGCATATCGGCACTCACAACCAAATGTTGCACCCCCTGTACGCCACAGATGGCAAAGATAACGATCCCTAGGACGATGGAGGCCAAAGAGAAAAAAAGATCTCGGAAAAATTTACCTGCTTCTTGCGGATCATGGCTACGGATAGATTCAAATACAGGGATAAAACTTGAAGAAAGAGGTGATTCTGCGAGCATCCGGCGCATGAGATTAGCAAAGCGATAGGCCACCATAAACATCGCCATCTCGGGCGCTGTTCCAAAAAAGAAAGCAAGGGCCATATCGCGTCCCATGCCAGAGATTCTGCTGACAAATACCCCTATGGAATACCCAGAAAAAGATTTAATCAAAGACTTTTTGAGTATTTCCGTCATGCATTCTTTTGTTGTGTAGATCTTATGCAATCTTTTACACTTTTAGGCGATTTCGTGCACGCAAAGAAGGGGGCTCTTGTGACGCATCATTCTCCAAACACTTTACTCATCGGCGCACATACCTCTGCTGCTGGAGGCTCTTTCAATGCTCTTATTGAAGGCGAAAGTATTGGTGCGACCACCATCCAATTCTTTACAAGCAATCAAAAACAGTGGAATGGACGTATGATCTCCCCAGAGGAGCTCGAAAAATTTGCACTGTTACGTCTAGAAACAGGAATCGATGTCTTGATGAGTCATGCTGGGTATTTGTTAAACCTCGGTTCTCCTAACCCTTCCCTTCTGAAAAAAAGTCAGGAAGCTTTTAAAGAAGAAATTGAGCGCTGTCATCTTTTGAATATCAATTATCTAAACTTTCATCCAGGCGCTTATACAACAGGCTCAGAAGCAGAGTGTATTGAAACAATCATTGATAGCTTACTGAAGATGGAGTCCCTTGTCAGCAAAGGAATAACAAAGCTTCTTTTAGAAACCACCGCTGGACAAGGTACTTCCATCGGTCATCGTTTTGAACAGCTAAAAGCGATCGTACAAGGTGTCAAACATGCCATCCCCATAGGGGTGTGTATCGATACCTGCCATATCTTTGCTGCAGGGTATGATATCACCTCAGCCAAAGGCTGGAAAACCACCTTGGAGACTTTTGATGAGGTGATCGGCTTAAAATATCTCAATGCCTTTCATCTCAATGATTCTAAACAACCTTTGGGCTCAAGAAAAGATCGTCATGCCCACCTGGGAGAAGGGTGTATTGGTATGGAATGTTTTAAGGCTTTGATGCAAGAACATCGGCTAGAGCACATACCCAAATATTTAGAAACGCCAGACAAGTCTCGCTGGAAAGAAGAAATTGCCCTTTTAAGGCGCTTTGCTCATAGTAAATAAGTAAAAAAATTGCGAAAACGAAAGAATCTATGGTATATTGCGAGCCTATAACTCAAAAAGTAGAACCTCTTATGCAACCTTTTTCTCTAAAACAGCTGCAAACATCTTCTCGCTCGTTCATGGGGAAAACCCTGACACTGCAAGGATGGATCCGCACAGCACGTCATCAAAAAAGTTTTTCGTTTCTTTCACTCAATGATGGTTCTTCTCTTGCTCATTTTCAGGTGGTCGTTCCAGAGAGCATCGCCCATTATGAGCAGCTTGTCAATCAGCTAAATACAGGGGCTGCGGTGAGCGTCACCGGTAAGATCGTTGAAAGCCCAGGGCAAGGACAATCCATTGAGATGCAAGCTGAAAAGATTGTTATTGTAGGTACATGTCCTCCTGAAGAGTATCCTCTTCAAAAGAAAAAACACTCCTTTGAATTTTTGAGAACCATTGCACATTTGCGCCCACGTACCAACACCCAAGGCGCCGTTGCCAGAGTACGTAGCGCCCTCTCTTTTGCTTGTCATAAGTTTTTTCAAGAGCGTGAGTTTTTCTATCTGCAAACACCCATTATCACCGCTGCTGATTGTGAAGGTGCCGGAGAACTGTTTCAAGTCACAACACTCCCCCTAGACAAAATGCCGAAAACTCCCACAAGTGGCATTGATTTTTCCCAAGATTTTTTTGGTAAACCTACCTTTTTGACAGTCTCTGGTCAGCTCAATGCTGAAACCTACGCCTGCGCTTTATCGAAAGTCTATACCTTTGGGCCTACCTTTCGTGCAGAAAATTCCAACACCTCACGCCATCTAGCAGAGTTTTGGATGATCGAACCAGAGATCGCTTTTGCTTCTCTTAAAGAGATCATGGATCTTGCAGAAGAATTTATTAAATATACCCTCTCTGATGTCCTCAAACGCTGCCCAGAAGATATTGCGTTTTTCGATGCCTTCATCGAAAAGGGTTTGTTAGAGCGTTTGCAAAATGTTTTAGATTCCCCTTTTGCAAGGATTACTTATACAGAAGCGGTAGAGATTCTACTCAAATCTTCTAAAAAATTTACCTATCCCGTTGCCTGGGGATCTGATCTGCAATCAGAACATGAACGCTACCTTGCAGAAGAGCATTTTAAAAAGCCTGTCATCTTAAGTAACTATCCTAAGGAACTAAAAGCTTTTTATATGCGCAACAATGATGATCACAAAACCGTTGCTGCTATGGATGTGCTTGTCCCTCGTATCGGAGAAATCATCGGAGGTTCTCAAAGAGAAGAACGCTTTGATATCTTAGAAGATAAAATCAAAGCTAAAGGGATGGATCCTGCGCAGTATAGTTGGTATTTGGATTTAAGACGGTATGGCTCTGTCCCTCATGCAGGCTTTGGCCTCGGGTTTGAGCGTCTTGTACAATTTGTGACAGGGATGGAAAACATCCGCGATGTCATCGCCTTCCCACGAGTACCAGGATTTGCTGAGTTTTAGTTTCTAGAAACTAGCTTCTAGAGGGACTGTACTTATACTAATCTGAAAAAAGGCTTGGCTCATATGTCTAGTTATAATATCTCCCCACTACAGCGTGTTTCTAGCTCAGCCCTACTCAGTGCAGCAACAGCTGCACCAGGCGCTGTAGAGTCTTCCGCCACACAAGCTTCCTTATCAGGTGTGCTCGCAATTGATCGCATCAGAAACGCCATATTTAAGTATGTACCTATGTCATCCTATCCAAATATTCGCACAGTGGATAGATCATGTTATAATGCCGTAGATAGTGACAGATCTACTGACCCCTTTTCTGCAAATAAAAAAAAGCTATATTGGCCAAATCTATATAAACACCCCTTACTTTCTTCTGTCGTTGTACAATACTTGAACCTAAATATTCATAGATCTTCTACATCTAACCAACGTAGGGATGCTCTTGAGACCCTACACCAAGCCATTAATGCTGCTAATACTGCTGCACCTTACAAAAACATCAGCAAATTGCAAGCTCTTATTAAACCCTCTCAAGAGATAGGTTTACTGCGTGAGCTTGTTAATCAAAGAAGTACATTGTTCAATCACCCGCCTACTGGAGAAGACCCGTTCATAAGTGCTATGTTAACCCTTCCAAGCATTGATGCGGAGAGTTTAGGACAGGCCTTAATAAAAGCACCACAGCATAAGCGTAAACAGAGCTTCAAGCTTATCGTCAACTCTTCGAGATTTGAAAAAATTAGTGTAAAAGATTTGGGAGAAGCCTTATTCCAAGCAGTGTATTGGAATCGTAAAAAACATGCAAAGCTCCTGATTAACTCTTCAAGATTTGGAGACATTAGTAAAGGCGATTTAGGACACGTCTTAAAAGTAGCAGCCATCTGGGGGCTTACACGGGGCTTAAAATTCCTGATCAACTCTCCAAGATTTGGAGACATTAGTGGAGAAGATTTCAAAGAAGCCTTGGATCGATCACAATGTTTTGGCCATAAAAAGTGCGAAGCACTGCTCAAGAACTCTTTAAGAAGGCAAGCGGAGAGTGTAGGACGGGCCTTAATAAAAGCACCAAAGCCTCAGCGTAAACAGAGCTTCAAGCTTATCGTTAACTCTTCGAGATTGAAAGAGATGCGTAAGAAAGCTTTGGAAAAGTGGAATCGTAAAAAATATGTAACGCTCCTAATCAATCCTTTAAAAAGGCAAAGAGATCAGCGAAGACTACTGGCAGCCGACCCTAGAGACATATAAGCCATTTTTGCTTGATAGAGCGCATAATATCTACCTACAGCGCGTTTGACTTCTTCTTCACAGGAGCTCAGCTCTTTTTTCTGTAAACCTTTTTTCTGCTCCAAAAGCGCTGCAATATCTTCTGTATTTAACACAGTGGTTCTTGGATCTTGCGAGAGGAGTGGATCGATACTGCGAGGAATACTCAGATCAAACATCAACATCTTATGTCCCCTCGTGCGCGGCGTATTTTTCAAAACATAGCTCGGATGTTTTGTCGCAGAAACAATCACATCATATTCCTGCCAGCTCTCCAAAAGCTCTTCTTGTCCCATACGCAGCATGGGATAGCGTATAAGAAGCTGCTGATCTGCGCCTCTACGGGAGTAGAGGGCTATCTTTTTAAAGCCTTTGGTAGCCAGCACGACAAGTAATTTACGATTCATCATCGAATTGCCAATGAGAAGCACCCTACGAGAAGAGATTTCTTGTAAAAAGGTTTTAATTTGAGAAAAAACTTTTTCTTCTAAACTCTCTCTAGCATGGGCATAGTCGTAGAAAGAGCGTATATGTTTAGCGATCCTCAAACTCTTTTGAAAAAGATAGTGTAAACTTGCAGAAAGCTTTTCTTGTTTCTCTTCACAGGCTTTTTCATAGGCAAGCTTCACCTGCCTTTGGATATCACACTCACCGATAATGGCACTATCAAGACCACAGGTCACTTTGACAAGATGCAAAAACACATCGGATTCAAAGTAGGAATATAAGACATGTTCAAAAGAGAGCTGTATCCTCTGACGTAAAAGCGCAAGGATTTTGACATGTAATAGGGCCATATCCCGGCCTGTAAAGTAGATCTCCACACGATTACATGTGGAAAGTAAAACATAAGAAAACCCTGGCAAAGGAGGTCCAAAAACCTCTTCAAAAGCCCTTGTTAAAATCTCCCTAAGATAGAGAGGGCACGACTTATGATTGATCCCGATCACCCCAACTTCCATGCCCGATCCATTTTGTAATGCATAGAGCTGTTATAGAAGATCAAAAAAAATCTTTCTACGATAAGATTTTTAAGAGGGTTTCCTGGGATTGATTCCTGTTTTTTAAAATCCAATATTTATTCATAAACGATTAATTATTAGTTATTTAAGCTATATATCTTAATACGATCTTAATATAGATTTAAATTAAAATTTATTTATGCTATAATAGTACATAGGGGAATATTGCCCCTAAGCACAACCAAGGGGAATTTATGGCAGGTTCATCATCAGCCACAGAAGCTGTATCAGCAGTAGGAGCTGTAGGGTCAAAAGGGAGCTCTTCATCTTCCGATGTAGACACTATTACCCAAATGCAAAATGCGTATGATATTCAGCAGCTGGAACTTAAAGCAAAAAACTCAAAAGCCTCTGAAACAGAGCAGATTGAGAATCAATGGGGTTTTTCAGTAGAAGAAACGCATAAACTCTATGAGAATTTATGCAACGCTTGCGTTAACCAGGTTAAACAAGACCAAGAGAAAATGACCCAGGCACTCAGTGAGCTTAAACAAAGTACAGAAGTCTCAGGATAAATCTCTTATATCAAGATTTTTCATCTTATAAAGCCTATAGAATTATCTATAGGCTTTTTTATTTTTTAATTTATTTATAAACTGTTTTAAAAAAACAAAAAATATGTTTTATTTAAGTTAATATAACTAACAAATGGATTTATGCCTGACATTTCTGGGGTAAGCCCTACAAATCCCTCTCACAATAATCCGATTCAGCCTTCTAAAGAGCCTGATCCTAACGCTTTTAAGAATGTACAAAACGCAGAACCTTCTGGCACTCCCCCTCAAACCTTTGCACAAACCTCTTGGGGATTTGATGCCGCGGAAGCTAAAAAATTCTTAGAGAACCTAGCCAATTTCATCATCGCTCAGATCAAGCATGAAGATGATAGGGCGAAAGAGACCATGGAAAAGCTGAAACAATCTGAAGAGGGTGAAGAGGAAAGCACTTAAAACCCCGAGGCTTTTTTCTAGACTTATGCTATACTTTGCCCCTAGAAAAGTATAGGCTTTACTATGACCCCATCCACACAGCTCATTGTGCAAGATCTTGCCACTCCTTGTAGAGTCGATCTCTTCTTGCATCACCATTTTCCAGAGCATTCAAGGACCTATTTTCAATATCTCATTGAGCACCATCATGTCAAAGTCAATGGACTCTCTGTTAAGAAGCGTCACCCTTTATCCCTGGGCGATAAGATTGAAATCACCTTTCAGCAGCGAGAAGAGTCGACCCTTACGCCGCAAGAGATACCCCTAGAAATCCTCTATGAAGATGAGGCTTTGCTTGTGATTAATAAACCCAAAGGGCTCGTCGTACACCCAGCCCCTGGCCATCCGAGCAACACCCTAGTCCATGGACTCCTCTATCGTTATCAGACCCTTCAAAGCCTCCATCCCCTAAGGCCAGGGATTGTTCATCGCCTAGATAAGGACACCTCAGGGGTTCTTGTGATCGCTAAGACGACACAGGCCCTAGAAAGCCTTTCTTTGGCCTTTAAACAGCGTCTGATCCATAAAGAGTATTTAGCCCTGTGTATGGGTAATCCAGGCCATAAAACCCTTCAAAACAAGCTAGGTAGAGACCCCATTCATCGGCAAAAAATGGCTATCGTAGCTGAAGGAAAAGAGGCGATATCTTCTCTACATACACTGCAGTATCATCAAGGTTATAGCTTAGTAAAGATCGTCCCTTTAACAGGAAGAACACATCAAATTCGGGTCCATTTACAAAGCATTGGGTGCCCTATCTTGGGAGATCCTTTGTATGGCTATCCCAACACAAATAGGCAATTAGGATTAACCTCTCAGATGCTACATGCCCATATTTTACGTTTTAAACACCCTTTTTCAGGGGAAGAAATGACCTTCGAAGCTAGAGAACCTAGCGAAATGGAAATGCTAAAAAAAAGGCTCTTTTAGCTTTAAGCTAAAAGAGCCTTTCTCTCTAGAAGGTAGAGGCTATAACTGTTTTAAGAGCCTCTAGTAAACGTTTCTGAAATCTGCTCAATAAAGTCGCCTATAGTCCCCTCGTCTCCTATGAAGTTTTCCCCTTGAGCCCCTAAGGACTTTGTGGTTGTTGATATCGCATTGGCTCGGCTATTAACACCAGAGGCTTTCTGCGTAAGAATATTAAATTCACCATCTTTTTCTTGCTGAACCTGGGATGCTTTACCATTGGTTTGGAAGTTGTCGATTTCACTTTTTAACATGTTCGCTAAAGTCCCCAATTCCCCCTGTTGCTTACAAGTACCAGGAGCATCAAGCCAGCTTTTTAAAGATCCAAAAGCTTGCAAACTCATCACAGCCTGTGTAAAAGCGTGTAATAGCGCTGCCATCTTAGCTGCGGCTTGGAGGAACTGCCCCATCTGACCGCTATCGCTATTGAATTTGATTTCATTAGCATAAGCCTGACCTTCAGCTAACATCCACGCAGGCATAAGCCCTTTAAAATCCTTACCAACATCTTTAGTATCAGAAGGATCCGTAGACTGCACTATAGCCTGCTGCGTCTGCTTTTCCTGCTGCATTTGCGCAAAAGGTATGATATCTGCAAACAGAGAGTTTGTGGATAGAGTGCTGTTTGTTGATGTAATATCTGCCATAACGTTTAAACCCCAAAAATCATTAAATTGTGAAGAAGCCTAGACTTCCCCTATGGATAATTATAACATATTCCAAATAAAATTTATACAATTTTTAAATAATCTTTATAATTAGTTTAATTTAAGACCCTTAGGTTAATTACGCAACTAATTGACTTTAAGTCTATTAGTAGAATTACGCCTAAGTATCTTACCCTGTGTGTGTTACAAAGCTTTCAATAAAATTCTTGACTATTTATTCAGAAGGCTTTAATTCCTTTGGTTGTAAAATCTCTCTGGATAGTTTAAGATTTGTATCTAAGAGAGGGCCTGGATATACAGGTATAACTCGCTTATTTTTCTGGATTTATTATCGCATATGCATTATAAAATCTGTGCAAAAGGGGAGTCCAAAGAGAATTTTGTAAGCTAACTAAGGGGACCGCGCTATGAAAGAGTTTGTAGAATATATCGTTAAAAATCTTGTTGATCATCCAGATAAAGTCATCATTAATGAAGTGGGCGGTACACATACCCTCATTATCGAACTTAGTGTTGAAAAGTCTGATATCGGCAAAATTATCGGCAAAAAAGGGAAAACGATCAATGCCATCAGAACCCTTTTAATGTCTGTAGCCAGCCGTAATGGCGTACGCGTCAATTTAGAGATTCTTGAAGAAGCTAATCAGCCTGCTGAGTAATTGGCGATCCTTGTCCCCCTTATTTTGGGGACAAGACATCCTTCTTCTATGACCCTTTGACAAGTTTAGGAAGGTAGGGAGAAACCATCCCCTTTCTAGAATTGATAGAACCTGCGTTATAATAAATCACAGCATAAGAATCTTCGATCTTTTCTTTGGAAAATTGATATTCTCCTTTCACAAAACCCTCTTTAAAAAGAGCCGCTAGCTCTTTAGCTCTGACACCATAAAACTCCAAAAAGACCTTATTGTTACTCATCGCTGGAGAATGCATAAAATTGCTTAAAAAGAGCTTTAAATGCTCAGCAGCAATATCACTTTCAGGAATCCAGACCCACATCTGATCTGCATGATGATAGGGATCAAGCTCTCCTCGAAAAAGCTCTTCTGCACAAGCGATTGTTGAAATCATATGCAAATGCAAATCAATCTCTGGCGTTCTTTCATAATGTGCCAGCGCCTGCTCATACCAATATTTGCGTATTTGCAGATGATGCTTGTCAAAGAGAGGATAGTTTTTAGCAAAAATCTTGCTCTGGCCTACCCGCGTGCACCCATTTTGCACCTTGGTATCGACAAACACATCTGAAGGCTCTCCTTTAGAACATTTTAAAAAGTTCTCAGCAATCACCTTTTCTTTTGCAGTAGAAGAGACTTTATACAAAGAGTAGAGATCTTCTGTCTGCAGCAAACGAGCAGCGGCTTTTTTCACAAAAGTGCCATCGGAAGCAAGATCGTCAAAGGAGACTATTTCTACTTCTTGCTGTAACATCAAGGTTTTTAAGCGATTCATCAGCTCAGCCACACTGATCACATCACGCTTGGAGACTTTTGTGAGTAAATCGGTGTCATCCAAAATGGCAAAAAGATAGTGTAAATATTCTAGCTGCTCCCTGGCCGGCATGACATAAAAAGAGTGCTTTTTAGCTAAAATCTCTTTTTTCTTATAGAGCCTACCCAGTCTTCGATAATCTCCAGGTGTAGAGGCTTTCTGCGAGAGCGTTTGAATTTGTTTGTCAATGGAGGCTTCACTCATCCCCGCAACACTATATTCATCATGAAGACTACAGGCAATGTAGGCGACTAAAGAGTTCACAGACTGCGCATCTGCAATGGTGGCTGTAGGGGCCATATTGGTATTTAAAGAGGATTTATGGTGGTCAATGACACTGATCACTTCCAAATAGGAAGGAATCTGTGTCTCTTCACGGTTGCAAAAATCTCTTAATGTCGCCGTCCCCAAATACTTTTGTTTTAAATCGACAGCATTAATGACTCCCACAGGAATTTGTTTATCTCCAGGACCTGGGACGTTAACTGTCAAATAAGGATAAGAACCCATCTGGTTTTCTATTTCTTTCACATCAGTACGATAAGAAAGATATTGAGGAAAATATCCAAAGACGTCTGTTTTAATTTTAAAAGCAATATCCAAGGTATCGATATACGCTTTAAAACAGCGAAAAAGATCATTCAGATCTTTCACAATTTTTTCTAAGTAGAAAAAAATGAGGGGTCTATTTTCTATGATCGTTCCCTTGGCATCAAAAAGCTCTGAATGCTCCAAAGAGGTGATATGATGCCACACAACCCCAAAATCTGCGATTTCAAGAAGGGTGGCTGCTTCAACAAACTCTACAAAAAGAGCATCTATTCCATTTTCAACACCGAGGACTTTCACCAAGAAATCATGAAGCAGCTGTTGCTGTCTTAGTGTCATTTCTTTCATCGGCTCACTCTCTTTGATCGATAAAGAAGAAATATCCTGAGCAAATTGTGGAAGATCTTTCCTAGATAAATTCTCTTTAGAAAAGAGTGAAAAAAGCATGATATGGATACTATTTTCAAACCATCTCAAACAGAGTTGCAAGAGCATAATCACTTGCCGAATACTCTCTACATCAAAAGGACGCCAATCTCCTACATAGTAGCCTTCCTCATCAACGACCACAACAGCAGGATTATTACGATCACTCTCCACACTCAGAGAATCTTGAAATCTTCTCTTACGTACAAATCCCTTTTGAGTCATAAGATCAAAACTTGTGAGAGTGAGTTGGCCACGATGTTTGGAGAGATAATGAAAAATCTGCTCATGCATAGACTCTAAAAAGAGGATCTTGACTTCAACAAGAGAGGCAGGAGGTCCTCCTGGCACGTTCCAGATATGCAACCCTGAACTCACTCTTGCAGAGAAAGCATCTAGCCACCCCCAAAACGAGGAGACAATCGTATCAATATCAGGCGACTGATGTGCCGTCACAAAATGTGACCCTGTATGGATCTTACCCATCCCAATAGGAAAAAATTGTTGATAATCCTCTCTTGGAATCCACCGACCTGCAATCAAAGCCCGATAATAATAATTCTCTTCTTGACTGAGCGACGAAAATTGATTGAGCCAGAGTTCAATTTCAGAAATTGTATAACGCTCCAGCCACTGATTTTCATGGACACGATGGATAAAATCGAGCAGCTCAAAAAGCAAAAAACCTCTACTTTCATCTTCTTTGAGCATGCGGATCAGCGACTTATTAACAAGATCGGCTCTCTGATATTGATTAAGATTTTTAAATGAGGCTTCTTTGAAAGAGCTTATGACTTGATCGATACCTGAGAATGTCTTTTTTTCAAATTTAAACTCTCCGAGAAAAGGTTTTTGGGGAGACGTTTTAGACACCATACAGTAGGATCATTTCTTCTTTATAAAAAAAAACGGATTGAGCAGGACTCGAACCTGCGACCGCCCGCTTAGAAGGCGGGTGCTCTATCCACTGAGCTATCAATCCAGAGATTGCCAAAATTCTACCGAGAAAGCAAATGTTTTTCAAGTGGATCTTATGCTTTCTTTAGGATACAATCGCCCTTATGAAAAAGATCGGCATTCTAGGCGCTAGTGGTAAAATGGGAACAACCCTACTTTCCCTCCCCTCGCCACGTTTTCAACTGATTCCTCTTTGTAGACAAAAACAGCATTTGACACAAGACCCCTTTTCCGAGTTAGAAGCGCTCATTGACTTTTCCCATGTAGATACCCTCCATGAGAACTTGCAAAAAGCGCTAGAGCGTCGCCTACCCCTCGTCATTGGAATAACAGGTCATACACCACATACATGGGAGCAGATGGAAAAGGCTTCTTTAACCATCCCTATACTTTATTCACCAAATTTCAGTATCGGCATCGCTTTAATTAAAAAATTTATTGCACTCCATGCTCCCTTACTAGAAAAAAGTTATATCGATATCTTTGAAACACATCACACCACAAAAAAAGATCTTCCGAGCGGTACAGCTCTAGATTTAGCACGCATGTTTCCTCATAAGGAGATAAACCTCTCCTCTTCCCATCCACGCTCTCAAGATGATCTAGTCATTCACGCGCAGCGTGTCCCCGGACATCCCGGCGCTCATACCATAGAATTTACCTTCCCTGAAGAAACTCTCTCTTTCCATCATCATGCGCAGCGCGCAGCCTATGCACAAGGAGCGCTGATGGCTACAGAGTTTTTACTCGGGAAAAAACCAGGTTTTTATTCTTTTGCTGACGTTTTCAGTACCTAGAATTTTTTCCTTTTTTTATTATATGTCTCTCGAAAAAGGAACAAAAAAACTCATGAAACATCATACGATTAAAATCAAAGACTTTGTCATCGGAGAACACAAGCCTTTTGCTGTGATCTCCGGCCCTTGTATCATCGAAAGCGAAAGTCATGCGCTCCAATGTGCAGAGACACTTGTAACCATGTTCGCAGAACTAAAACTCCCTCTCATCTTCAAAGCTAGCTATGACAAAGCCAACCGCTCTGCGGGCGACTCCTTTCGTGGACCAGGTCTTGAAAAAGGTCTCAAAATTCTTGAAAAAATCAAACGGATCTTCGGTGTCCCTGTCACTACTGACATCCACGAACCTTCTCATGCAGCGCCTGCTGCTGAAGTCTGCGATATTTTGCAAATCCCCGCATTTTTATGCAGACAAACAGATCTCCTTTTAGCCGCTGCTCACACAAAACGGATTGTCAACGTTAAAAAAGGACAATTTTTAGCCCCTTGGGACATGCAAAATGTCGTTGAAAAAATCACCTCCACAGGGCATCACGAGATCATCCTTACAGACCGTGGCACCTCTTTTGGTTATAATAATCTCGTCAGCGATATGCGTGCGATTCCCATCATGAAAAATTTGGGATACCCCGTATGTTTTGATGCCTCTCACTCTGCGCAGCTCCCCGGCGGTTTGGGCAAACAAACCGGTGGACAAAGAGAGTTTATCCCAACGCTAGCAAAAGCAGCCGTCGCTGCCGGAGCTCACCTTCTTTTTATTGAATCTCACCCCAACCCTGACGCGGCTAAAAGCGATCGCACCACTGTATTTCCTTTTGATGCGCTACGCAAGCTCCTGCAAGAGCTGATTCCTCTTTATCATCTTATCCACAGGTTATGATGTTTAAAAAAGCCTTCGGATCCGCTCTAATTTTAGTGATCTTAGTGATCCTCTACTTCTGTTACTATTCCTTTTACATCCTTCCTAAAGATGTAAAAACTTACGAAAACCATCTCAAAAAGATCAAAAACACCTCGACTCAACACGTTCCTGAAGCCACACAGCAACTGCGTCATCATGTACAAAAAGATATCTGGCACACTCATGATGAACAAAGGCTCCATTATCGTATTCTAGCAAAAAACTCGATACTCACGCTGACTCCTTCTGGTAAAAACTATGAGCTCCAAGAGTCTTTAGAAGATATCGAGGGAATCTTACAAGAAAAACTCTACGAAGATCCTCAGCATCACCCTTTGCAGCAACTGAGTGTTTTTCATACAAAGCATGGGGTGTATGATTTTTCCACCCACACCTTTTCCAGTGATCAGGTGCTCTTAAACTTTTATAAACTTCCAGATCATGAGATCCCCAGCACATTCACCTCTTCTCCTTGTTTAAAAGGAAAAGCAGCTTCTGTGAGACTCACACTCTCTTCTGAAGGGAGCGCTTTTCATGCAGACAAATTCACAGCGCATATGGATTTACACGAGCTAAAACCATAAATAATTAAATCTTTTTAAACAAATCATCGAGCACAGCTTCATTAGCGATAATCTCTTCCGAGTACATCGTAGGTTTTAAACCCATTGTGGTTATCATAGAGAAAAACAATTGTTTTTTTGTTTTTGTTTGTTTCCTAAATACTTCCATTTTTTTCAAAATCTCGTGCGCATAAGCTTTATCAATGACAAAAGACTTATCTGAATATTTAATTTCACATAAAGTTATTGCTCCATCTAGTCGATCAAAAAGAAGATCTACTTGCGCTCCCTCCCCTTGGCCTGCTTTTGGAACAAATCTCCAAGTTCCAGCAGTTGCTCCTGGATCGATTGTGAGCGCTTTGCGAATCTGATTAATATGCTTATAACAAGTGGATTCAAATGCATATCCCGCCCATGCCTTCCAACTTGATTGTTTAGATAGAGATAACCAAAATCCTTCATTCGTCTCCTTCTTCGCAATTGTTTTCAGATAAGGTTCAATCCAACGTAGATAAAAAAGACTATATTCATCATCCATTACATAATACACTCCTCTGTCCTTATGCCCATATGGAATAAGGCTTGTAACAAAGCCAGCTTCTTCTAATTGATGCAATCGCTCAATTGTGCCCCCGCCGTTTGGCTGTTTGGATAAGGCAATGAGTTCAGCCTGTCCTATGCCATAACGATGGCCTGAGATAATTCGAATCAATTCCATATACGGCTTCGGATCTTCAAAAAGTGATTCAAATAGACGTTCAAATTCATTCACTAAAGAACCATTTTTCTGAAAACAAAGCTCATCAATGCATTGATGAGCCGAACGTCCTTTTCTGATGAAAGACCAATAAAGTGGAACTCCTCCAAGGACAGTATAAAGGTCTAGGATTTGTCTACGGTTGAGTTTGATTTGATGTTCTTTTAGATAACTTTCTGTCTCATGCAAAGAAAATGGCTGTAGATGGAAAGTGCGAGTGACCCTATTATGAAGCCCACCCTTATTGTTGATGATATTGTTGATAATCCATGAAGTAGAAGAGCCACAGATGATCAGTTTAATACGTCTATCAAAAACCCAATATCGATTCCAGTACAACTCTAACGCTGCAAGTATTTTGGAACGAGGTGTTGCCATCCAAGGGAATTCATCAAAAAAAAGTACAACAGTTTGATCTTTTGATACTTCATTAATGGCTTCAGTCAAGTCCTCAAAAGTATCAAACCAATTTTTCTGGGGAACAATAGAAGGGCTTTGATAAAAAGACTTTCCTATTTGCTTGGCAAATTCCTTTAATTGAACTTGGGAGGGCCCTTTTTGTACTCCCGTAACATGAAAAAAAACGCAGGGGATAGCGCTCATCAAGTTTTTGATAAGATAGGTTTTGCCAACCCTTCTACGGCCATAGATAGCGATAAATTCTGATTTGTTAGATTCAATCAGTTCCCTCAGTAGTTCTTGCTCTTTTTGACGGCCTATGATTTTTTCTGGAGCCTCTTTACCTACAGCCTTTTTTGACATACCACCTCAATAAATTTTTTTACACTTTATCACTTATCATAAGCGTCTTATTTTAAATACGTTATTGAATAAAAATCTGTCGCGCGGCGTTTGTTTTTGTAAAACTCGCGCTAAAACTTATTTATTCCGGTTCAAGCGCGGCGTTTCAGAGTCTTAAATGCCGCGCGACAAACAAATAACGATTATTGTTACGCGGACTTTAAGGTACCATAACGCCGCGCGACAAATCAAGCTTCTAATTTATTTTCAGTGGATACTCACTAGACCTTTAATAGAAAAAATGTCATCGTCTTATGTCTAAAGATAAGGAGCTTTCTATGGAAGATCATCATGCCTCCTCTCTTCTTGTAGTCGAAGATTTACACAAATCCTATGGGCAAAAACCGATTCTCAATGGCCTTTCTTTTCATGTGCATCCTGGAGAGGTCGTAGGGCTCTTAGGCCCCAACGGCGCTGGGAAAACAACAGCTTTTTATCTCACCATGGGCCTCATTCGTCCCGAAAAAGGACATGTACTTTTTCATCAAGAAGATGTGACACATTTTCCTATCCATAAGCGCGCAAAAATGGGGATGGGCTACTTAGCCCAAGAGCCCTCTATTTTTCGTCATCTCACCGTCGAAGAAAACATTTTGTGTATTTTAGAACTCGTTCATCCCTCATCCAAGAAAAAAGAGAGAAAAGAAAAGCTGGAAAAACTCCTGGCTGAGCTTCACCTAGAACATCTAGCGAAAAAACCTGCCATCACCTTATCGGGAGGTGAGCGCAGACGTTTAGAAATCACACGTGCCCTTGTCACCAACCCCACACTATTATTGCTCGATGAACCTTTTGCTAATATCGATCCTTTAACCATCCATGATGTCAAAACAATGATCCGTCTTTTAAAAAGTAAAGGGATCAGCGTCCTCATCACAGACCATAATGCAAGAGAAATTTTTTCTATCGTGGATAGAAGCTACTTGATTCAAGAAGGAAAAGTACTTCTCACAGGCAGTGTCGATTTTCTTCTCCATCATCCCCTTGCCCGCTCTGCCTATTTAGGTGATGACTTTAAGTTGTAATGACTCACTTATTTTTCCAACTCTTCCTGTGATAGACCATACACATAAAAGGGAAATTCACAAACGGGTTTAAATCCCAATGTAGTAAAAAGTCCCCAAGCCATACCTCTAGGCATTAAAATAGCCATTACTTGATCATATTGACGTCTTTTTGCTTCAGAAATCGCTGCATGAACAAGAGCTCTTCCAATACCCTGTTTGCGCTGCTCTGTGACTGTAGCTAAACTCCAAATTCCAGCAGAAGATGAAGATACTGAAAGAGAGACCGCTCCTACAGGATTGTTATTCAAATAAGCTATAAAATGCACCTGCTCTTCTGCATCCATCACTGAAGTATTTAGAGCAAGCAGCTGTTTGGTTGCTTTGGGGGTCATACCGAAGGCTTTTGCGGATAAATCTGTAAAAGATTGCAGTTCAGATTCTGACTGTACAACCTTAACTTTTAAATTTGAGGGTATAGAAGGTTGAGAAGGAATGTTCTGGGAGATATCAAGAGCCATCCCTGTAAGACTTCCTCCAAATTGAAACCCTTTTGTCTCTAAAATTTTTGCTGATGTCCACCAGATAAAAGGAAGACCTTTAGAAGAAAAATATTCGACTACTTTATCAATTTCTTCCTCTGAATAGGTGCAACCCTCTTTTTTTTCTATGACTCCGTTCCCACAAGCATAATCCATCCCCCACGCATAAACGAAATAATCACGGGTTTCTTTAAAATCAGCTTGAGGCAGTGGACTGCACATAGCACACGCGCGACAAGTCTCCAACCTACCTTGCATTACTGACTGTAGGAGAGGGTCTATTGCGATATAAACCTTGACTTCTGGATTTTTTTGAGGATCAAAATAGCGACTGTATACTTCGAAATCGCTTGTATAACACCGAGAAAGATTCGATTGCCATACTGTTTGCCATACAGCTATCAATCCCTGAGGAAATTCTCCTTGAGTTGTAAACACAGCATATTGGGATGCTGGGATTTCTTTACCTATAAGACCTGTAGGCACAGAATCTAAACTAGACACTTCACATCCAAGAACCCATGAATAGGATTGGGTATAGTCCCCCTCATAATCCGTATAAAGGGCGAGAATATTGTCATTAATTTTGTTCGGTATCTTTGCAATAATATTCTCTTTAAAAAATTTTTCCTTGTGAGCTGGCATAGCTACAGCACACTCTGCATTATTGGTTCTTAATTCAAGTCCTATAAAAAATTTGTATCTTTGATGTTCTATAGTATAATTCATTTCTCGCCTCTGAATTTGAGTTTCTTGAGCTGCTTGATCTTCGCAATAGCCCCATGAAAAAGCATAGCTAAAAGCAAGAAACAACAACTTTTTATTCTTCATGAGTCAACCTCCAAAAAATTCGTTTCACACACTCTCTCCACATTCTGTGACTCTTTAGAAGAGACCAGCATATCATCTAAAGTAAGACAAATAGAAGAAACGCTAAGTGTCTCCAAACAATCACTACGTCCACTCCCCCCACATCCCGGCATATAACAAGGTCTACAAGGGTGTTTTTTAGATGTGATTACTCTTGCATGAGGGTTGTTCCATGGCGCCCATGTCTGTTCTGATGTGGGACCAAAGATAGCCACTGCAGGCGCTTTTAATGCGCTGGCCATATGTAGTGGTACAGAATCAACACAAAGTAAAAGTGTTGAAAGGTCAATCAAAGCCCCTAGCTCTTTAAGAGAAATTTTTCCTCCCAGATGAAAAACACTACCTTCTGGGACTAAAGCGAGAATCTTTTCGTTCATAGCAAGCTCTAAAGGATCTGAGGAAGCTGTTAAAACAATCTTGTGTCCTCTTTGGTGTAAATAACGTATCACGCCAGCGACCGTGGCTTCTGGTAAACACTTAAAGAGCCAGCGAGAGACAGGATGGACCAAGATAAAAGGCTGATCCTCTAAGATATTGCCTGCTTTTAGTAACTCTCTGACCCTTTGATAAGCCTCTTGTGGGATAAAAAAACTCAGCTCTCTTTCATCTTCTTTAGGAAAGATCCCTAAACCCCTTAAGAGATCTAGATGTCTTTCTACTGTATGTCTTGTCTGATGACAAATCCTGACAAGATGAGTGTAGCATTTTCTTTTGCCCCACATTCCACTTCCTTCCGGATCAAAACCCATACGGATCCTAGCACCTGAAAGCCACGCTACAAGAGCTCCTCGATCCCCTTCTGTCAAATTAATCACAAGATCATAGCGCTTTCTCACTATTTGCCATAGCAAACTGCACTCATGCCACACTCTTTTCCACCATGAAGATTTTTTTAGTTTCTTGTCATACAAAAGAAACCCATCAATCGCAACGTGCCCTTCTAACATCGGTAGCGTCTCTTGATAAATATAGGCGTCAATGGAAGCTTCAGGAAACCTTTCTTTTAAAATGGTGAAAAGAGGTGTGGTGAGCAAAACATCTCCATGATGTCTGAGCTTAGCCACTAAGATCCTTCGAACACCTTGTAAATCAGGATAGCGTGCTATCATAAGAATACAATCTTTTGTTTTCCATCTAGAGTAAAACAAAATGACAAAAAAAGAGCACTTTTTTCTCTCACAACATTTTTTGTTTTTTTCTTAAAAATTATTGTTATTTGACAAAAAATGATCGAATTTCGATAATTATGTTTTTAAATGCACCCAGGAGAAAAACAATGAAAAAAATCGTACGTACAAGTTGTGTGCTAAAATGGTGTGCAATTGGCATTGCTATAGCACTTCCGCTGATTGAAGCCGGTTATTGGATTACATCAGGATATCCATTTTTAGAACCCTTCTTTCCATGTAACAACACTCTTTTTTCATGTAGCATTACACCCATCACTTGGGAAGATGTGAATGCCCTGCAAAAATTTTTGGGTTTTCTTATCAATTTGATTCCTTTAAGTTTCTCTATATTTGCCCTATATTGTCTTGCTAAACTCTTTGCTGCCTTTGAGAGGCTAGCTCTTTTTCAAAGAAACAATGTCAAGATATTAAATCAGGCAGGAAAAGCCCTTGTATATGGACAACTAGTCTACCCAATTTATACTATGTGTTTAAGTTTAGCCCTTACCTATCGCAATCCTATAGGAGAAAGAACTGTTTCAATTGCTTTAGGTCATCATCAGATTGAAATTTTGCTGATAGGGCTAAGTATCTTATTGATATCTTGGATATTTCAAGAGGCTGTAAGTTTGCGAGAAGAACAAGAGGCAACGATTTAAATATGCCTATAGAACTACAATTAGATATTCTTTTAGCTCAAAGAAAAAAACGCTCTAAAGAGCTTGCCGAAGAAATCGGTATTACGGAACAAAACTTATCTATTCTCAAAACTGGGAAAGCGAAAGCGCTTCGCTTGACGACTCTTGAAGCCATTTGCAGAGCCTTGAACTGTCAACCAGGAGATCTCCTGCGTTATTATGAACAAGATCCTTCTCAAGTGTTAAGAACTTCAGAACGGTCAGATGAAAAGACCATGTAAATCAGGATGGCGTGCTGTCATAGGAATACCATCGTCTGTTTTCCCTACAGCATAAACCAAAAGGAGAAAAAAACGAAGTGTTACCCTGCAGAGAATTTGAGAGTTATGCGCTTGCTCGAAAACGGACGTACTTATAGTATTTAAAAAACAGAATTAAGAAAATGAGATTGAGGGATCCTCTTCTTTCTGAAGGATGGGGACAAATTGTCATCCCCCTTCCTATTGCCACGTTAGGTGGGCAACTTTTCTTCCTAATTCTTTAGATACAACCCAGCAATCTATAGAAATAGTTGAATAAAAATTCTTTCTAGAAGTTTAACGCTCTTTTGGTTATAGTTGACCTCCCAAAGCAATTTTAACTTCAAGAGGAACCCCACTATGGGTAAAGAAAAGACTTTATCTATCATCAAACCCGATGCTGTCAAAAAAAATCATATCGGAGAAATTATCGCAAGATTTGAGAAACATGGTCTTAAAGTCGTCGCTGCTAAGATGATCCACATGTCACGAGAACAAGCAGAAAAATTCTATGCAGTCCACAAAGCAAGACCTTTTTTTAATGATTTGGTGAGCTTTGTCTCTTCAGGACCTGTCCTAGTACAAGTCTTAGAAGGAAACAATGCCATTCAGAAAAACCGTGATATCATGGGAGCTACCGACCCTAAAAAAGCAGCTCCTGGGACCATCAGAAAAGATTTTGCTGCTAGCATCGATGAAAATGCTGTCCATGGCTCTGACTCTCCTGAAACTGCTAAACAAGAAATCGCTTTTTTCTTTACCCCAAAAGAAATTCTTCCACATTAACAGCTGGTAGCCGAAATTTTCTTTCGGCTAGGGATTTTTCTCTAATAGAAATGTCGCAGGGCCATCGTTGGTAAGACTCACTTGCATCTCTTTGCCAAAAGCTCCTGTCTGTAGTGTGCAGGGAGTTTTCTCCAAGGCCACTTTGAGTGTCTGAAGAAATGCTTCATAGAGACGCTCCGCTTCTGATGTCTTCGCACTTGCCGTAAAAGAAGGCCTACGCCCTTGACTGCAATCAGCATACAAAGTGAATTGAGACACAACAAGAACACCCCCTTGGACATCGAGCAAGGAAAGATTCATCTTTCCTTCGCTATCACTAAAAACTCTGAGATGACAGAGTTTTTCTACAAGATAAGGTATAACAGTAGGATCATCTTGTTGACAGACACCCAAAAACACTAAAAGGCCTTTCTGAATGGCTCCGACAACTGTGCCAGCGACTTCTACTTGAGCTTCTTTCACTCTTTGAAGAAGGAGCCTCATACACCCACACGCTCTTCTAAGGCTTGTAGCTGCCTTTGAATCCCCTCGGGAAGATGCTTCTGAAAAATCTTGAAATATTTTTTGAGCTCTACAACTTCTGTGCGCCACTGCTCTTTATCAATAGAAAAGAGCTCTTGCAGTTGCTGATGAGAACAAGAAAGCCCTTGCAGATCTAAATCTTCTAAATGAGGAATGAGCCCTATGGGAGTTTTTTTTGCTTCTACACGCGATGGCTGCGAAACCCTGTCAAACATCCATTTGAGCACACGCGCATTCTCTCCATATCCAGGCCACAGAAATTTTCCATCAGCTCCCTTTTTAAACCAGTTCACATGGAAAACTTTGGGTAACTTTTGTGGCTGAGTTTTTTTACCCATCTCAAGCCAATGGCCAAAATAATCTCCCATATTGTAACCACAAAAAGGGAGCATCGCAAAAGGATCATGACGTAGCTGCCCGATGGTTCCTTTGGCAGCAGCTGTCATCTCAGAAGAGAGAGAGGCACCGATGAACACACCATGCTCCCAGTCAAACGTTTCGTAGACAAGAGGTGCCAGTGAAGCTCTGCGCCCTCCAAAAATAATCCCTGAAATCGGCACACCTTGTGGATCGTTAAAAGAGGGGCTAATGATAGGACATTGCTGCGACGGCACAGTAAAGCGTGAGTTAGGATGTGCTGCTGGCTCTGACATTTTAGGTGTCCAAGGAGTGTTTTTCCAAGAGGTGAGTTTCTCAGGAGGGTTGGGTGTCATTCCTTCCCACCACACATCATAATCTTCTGTTAAAGCCACATTGGTATAAAGTGTATTTTTTTGAATCGTTTTCATGGCATTGGGATTGGAGAGCATCGAAGTGCCAGGAGCTACACCAAAGAAACCATTTTCAGGGTTGATGGCATACAAACGTCCATCAGCACCAAACCGCATCCAAGCAATATCATCTCCCACACACTCTGTCTTCCATCCTGGCATTGTTGGCGTAATCATCGCCAAATTGGTTTTGCCACAGGAGCTAGGAAAGGCTGCAACAAAATATTTTTTCTCTCCTGCGGGGTTTGTGATCCCTAAAATGAGCATATGCTCAGCAAGCCACCCTTCATCGCGTGCTTTTGCTGACGCAATCCTCAGAGCTAAACACTTTTTACCTAAAAGAGCATTCCCTCCATAACCACTGCCATAGGACCAGATGCTCCTCTCCTCAGGGAACTGCACGATATATTTGGTGCTAGAACAGGGCCATGTAGAATCTTGCTCCCCCGGTTTAAGAGGCATCCCCACAGAATGCATCCCCGGAATAAACTCTCCCTTCTCTCCCAATACCTTCAGAGCCTCTTTGCCCATTCTTGTCATGATATACATGTGGACAACAGCGTAGGGAGAATCGGTGATCTGCACGCCAAGTAAAGAGAGTTTAGAGCCATAAGGGCCCATACTAAAGGGCACGACATACATCACCCTCCCTTCCATACACCCTTGAAACAGCTTTGTTAAAATGTGTTTCATCTCTTCAGGATTTTTCCAATGATTCGTAGGACCTGCATCTTCAGCTGTTTTGGAACAAATAAATGTGCGATCTTCTACACGTGCCACATCGGAAGGATGAGAGACACACCAAAAGCTTCCAGGACGTTTTTGAGGATTTAAAGGGAGAAACATCTTATTTTCAACAAGCTGCTGACATAAGGTATCATACTCCTTTTTAGAGCCATCACAAAGATGCACCTCTTTGGGATGACACAGCTGCACCATCTCCTCAATCCACGCTTTTAACTGAGGATGCTGGCTCCAGCTTTCAAAGGCTATGTTCATGAATTTTCTCCTGAACTTCCAAGCAGGCGTCAGGATGACTTGTTTTTCTTAAATTTATCGAGATATTCCAGTGCCTTACCTGTCCCCATGCATACAGCAAGAAGAGGATTAGGTGCGATAATCACAGGAAGTCCTGATTCTTTGATGAGCGCTTTGTCAATCCCTTTGATCAAAGCTCCCCCTCCTGCTAAGACCATGCCTCTTTCGACAAGATCTGCAGCAAGCTCAGGAGGACATTTTTCCAAGGTGAGTTTGACAGCTTCTACAATTTGTTGAATGGGCTCTGCTAAACACTCTCTGATCTCTACAGAGTTAATACGTTTTGTGACAGGAAGTCCCGCAACCTGATCACGACCACGCACTTCCATCTCAAGTTCATGATCCCCCAAAGGATAAGCAGATCCAATATTGATCTTAATCTCTTCAGCTGTACGAGGTCCTATCATTAAATTATAGGTACGTCTCATATAGTTGATGATACACTCATCGAATTCATCTCCGGCAATTCTGAGCGATCTCGATTCAACAATTCCCCCTAAGGAAATAATCGCAATCTCTGTTGTACCACCACCAATGTCGATGATCATATTCGCAGCAGGTTCATGAACAGGAAGATCTACCCCAATCGCAGCAGCCATAGGTTCTTCAATGAGCATCACCTCTTGAGCCCCTGCACGCAGTGCAGAATCTTCTACAGCACGTTTTTCTACACCTGTAATCCCTGAAGGGACAGCAATTAAAATCTTAGGACGAAATAAACTACGCGAAGGAGTCACCCTTCTAATGAGCTCTTTAAGCAAACCTTCTGTGATCTCAAAATCTGCAATCACACCATCTTTCATGGGGCGCACAGCATGAATTTTTCTGGGGGTTTTGCCGAGCATGGCTTTGGCTTTGTGTCCCACTGCAAGCACTGCATTGGTCAAAGAATCGACGGCGACAACAGAGGGTTCTGCTAAGACAATACCCTTACCTCGCACATAGACGAGTGTATTGGCAGTTCCAAGGTCTATCCCGATATCATTCGTAAAAATCCCCGAAACCTGTCCCCATTGGTTCACGAGGACCTTTTTGACTTTTTTTAATAACCCTGAATTAGTCTTTAATAATGTTTTCATGTATTCTCACGCACGTGCCTATTCTTTACAGAGACAACAAGATAACACTATATGCAGATGTCTCTTTAAAAAGAATATAATTTATTAGTGTTTATGTCTGTAAAAGCTCCAAAACATCTTCCCATGTGAGTTTTGCAATAGCTTCGTCATCACAGCTGACAACTTTTTTCACAAGTCCTTTCTTACGTGATTGCATTTCGACAATCTTCTCTTCGATGGTGCCCAGTGTCACAAGTTTGTATACAGAAACAGACTGTTTTTGGCCAAGACGATAGACTCTATCAGTCGCTTGATTTTCCACTGCTGGGTTCCACCACATATCATAATGAATCACCGTATCTGCGCCCACAAGGTTAAGTCCTGTACCCCCTGCTTTTAATGAGACAAGGAAGACAGAAATGGTGGCATCAGAGTTAAATTGATTGACAATCTCCAAACGATTCTTGCTAGAACCATCTAGATAAACGAAACGAATCCCCATCTGTTCAAAATCTTCTCTCATGATCTGGAGCATCTTCGTGTATTGAGAGAAAATCACCGTCTTATGCTGACCTTCAATGAGGGTCTGAATGAGTTCGATGAGCATATCATATTTTGCAGAATCGCCTTCTTCAGGATTTTCTTTTGCAAAGATGGCGGGGTGACAACAGATTTGCTTGAGTCTTGTCAGAGTCGCTAGGACATGAATCTGTACCTTATCAAAGCCATCTCTTGCGACAAGTTTAACAAGCTCGTCACGCGCAGATTCTGCATAAGAGCGATAAAGATCTTGTTGTGTCTTGGAGAGTTGGCAATGGTAGACGATTTCTGAGACAGGAGGTAAATCTTCAAGCACATCGGCTTTCATTCTTCTTAAGATGAAAGGAGCCACCTTCTTACGTAAATAGTGTAAATTACTCAAATGCTCTTCGCCAGACACTCTAATATACTTCTCTACAAAACGGTCATAAGAACTCAAAAATCCTGGCATTAAGAAGTCAAATAAACTCCAAAGCTCTTCTAGAGAATTTTCAATCGGCGTACCTGAAAGAATCAGCTTATGTTCTGCTGTGATTTGTTTCACCGATTTGGCGTTACGTGTCCCTCGATTTTTAATATGCTGCGCTTCATCCAAGACCATGTAGGTGAAAGCTATCGCCTGATAGCTATCGACATCTTTTTGTAAAAGGCTGTAAGAAGTAATGACCACATTGTAGTCTTGAATGGTTTCAATGAGCCTCTTTCTTTGAGAAGGGATCCCATCAACGACAAGAACCTTGAGCTGCGGATTAAATTTAGAACACTCTTCTTTCCAGTTGTAAAGAAGCGATGTGGGGCAGACAACAAGCGCTGGCATATGTCTCCCTGTCTTAAATTGTGTCATCGCCACAATCGCCTGCAGAGTTTTTCCAAGACCCATGTCGTCAGCTAAAATACCATTTAGGAACATCATTCTTAATCTTTCTAACCAATGAACTCCTTCTACCTGATAGTTACGCAGCTTGGCGTTCACACTCGCTGGAATAGGAGAAAATTCTAGATTTTTTTCTCCCAGCATTTGACGACGAATATCGCGGAGTCTCTCGGTCATCGAGAAGGTGACGGGAAGTCCTGCAAAATTGGATTCATCGATATTAGCAATACTCCATAGAGGACGTTCTAAGAGATGATCTTCAAGCACTTCTATTCCCAGTTCATCGAAGAGTTTGATCACAGCACCAATGCGATCCAAATCTAGGACTAAAATTTTGGGAATCTTATTAGCCCCTTCTTTTTTAGAACGGTTTTTACCCATATCGAGCTCGATAAAGGCTTTTCTGGAGAGAAGGCACTCCCACAGTCTATCCATTCTCACCCCTTGCAGGGCTCCATTCACTTTTAAGCGAATCTGGTAAGCATCCATCCTATTCATATGATCTAACGACAGCTCAAAGGTCGTTTCATCATAGATAAACTGATCTAAAAGATTCTGAGGACAGTCAAAGGTGACTTTGTCCTGAAACCGAGGAATAATGTCGGTCATGAACTCAATAATCTTTTTCTCTGTCTTTGCGATAAAAATCCCTTGATCTTGTTCAAAGACAAAGTCCTGAAAAAGTTCTTCAATCAGCTTTCTTTCTTCGACAAGATTTCTGGCGACAATCCCCTCTCCTTTCACAAACGATTGCACATCTTCAAAGGCGAGCTGCGCTGCAATTGCTGGCACCTCTTGACCATCGTATTTAAAAGAAAGTTGCGCTTCGAGCTCTCCATTCAAATAGGAGAGGACACACACCGCTGCAAGCTCTCCAGCGTAAGGGAGTGTGACAAAACGATTAATCACTTCTTTATTATTGACCTGGGCATAACGAGAAAGTTCTGGCAAAGCATTTTCCACAAAAGACCCGAACAAAGGCTCTGGAATGGTTAAATCGCGCAGAGAGGATAATCCTAAAAGATGTTGCCGTGTGATCTCTTCTGAAAACCGATAGTAGTTATGATTATAAAGCATCCCCGGTTTAGCACATTCAAAGAGACAGATATCTTCCAATGTGAGTGTTTGCGTTTCGACCAAGATTTTTGGATCTAATAACACCTTGGATGTGGGTGGTTTAATATACTCAAGATTGATACTAAAACCACAAGAATGATGCGAAAATTTTAAGGGGGATTCTAGTCCTTCTTCATACAGACAAGGTAGCGCCGGTAGCTCTTCTTCCTGAAAATTGTGGTTATGTTTGGAAATCTCCTCTAGGGCAATATCATACGCCGTTGCTAGCAACATCCCAAATGTTTTAATCTCCATGCATCCCGTTTTCTGAGCCTTCTCTGACGCAGGTTTATCCATAAACCGCGTATGATCTAGCACCATCTGTATGAGAGGTCTTTGAGACTCCTTAAAAGAAGAGAGCGAAAAATAATAACGCTTCCCTCCAATATAGAGAGGCTCTTCATGTCTCATGGCCTCTAATAAATTTTTTAAATTGGGGATATGTAAAGGTTTAGAACGGGAAGGGAGGCGAAAGGCTAGCTGAATTTCTACGATAGATTTAGCTTGTTTGGGCTTATAGGAGAAAAGAATCGCCAGCTCTGTCAGATCCTCTTTATACTTTTCCTGGGGCAAAAAGAAGGGTGATTTGGCAAGGACTTTGGAGGCAATAACATATTCTTCTAACAGCTGCCTCTGATACTGCTCTTCTTTTCTAATCTCTTCTTTAGATGCCGCTTCTTTGACAGCATCTAAGATCTCTTGTTTCTCTTCATGGTCTAAATGGGGATGGTCAGAAATCTCTTGTAAATCATTTTCTTTGGAGTAGTTGACTAAAATCTCATCTAAATGAGCTTCTAAGTAGTATAGCAGAGCAGCCAGATGCTGGCAGTCATAATGATAGGGACAATCACAGTCAGAATCAATCGTCTCACACTCTTGGCGGTCGATCTCAATCTGGCTTTCATAGGTGTTATTAAATTGCCCTAATACCTTACCACTGATTCTAAGAGTTTTGGCGTCTAGATGTAAAATTTTTGCTATAACGACTTTTTTTTCTTCGTAAAGACTTTTCCCTTCTTTTAAAATGTTCGACGAAAAATCTTGGCGAAGCTTACGCACATTCAACATCTCGGTACCTTTTACTCACAGAATTATGGTTTTTCGTGACCCCATCACGTATGGCTTAGCTTTTACCTTTTTTCTCAAAGGTGCGCAAGAAAAAAATATAGATATAATTCTAAAGAGGCTTTCAAAATTAATCTCAACAAAAATTTGGGGGATCTTGCACCCCTCCTTTCTTCAAAAATATCTTTTGCCCCCTTAGAACTCTTTCTTGAAAAAATATCTCATTCCTTCTATCCTTCTTTGCTTATTCCAATGGGACTTGTCCCAATGGGAATTACGCGGGTGTAGCTCAGCGGTAGAGCATCACGTTGCCAACGTGAGGGTCGTGAGTTCAAACCTCATCACCCGCTAATCTTAGCTTTTTTATCATAAAAATAACCGAGTAGTGAGAAAAGTTTAGACTTTTTCAGCTCTCAAAGTTTTCAGGGTAACTATGAACAAACATACTGCTGAGCCTCCGCTGGCTAACGATCTTATCGAACTTACAGTGCAATTTCAGCCTCACTGCGTTGTGGAATTTTCTGTCAAAGCACAACCTATCCTTGTGAGAAATGCCCACAGGCAAGCGATGAAGGCTGTCGCCAAAGAGACTACCCTCCCCGGGTTTCGTAAAGGAAAAGCTCCTGACGAAATGATTTTAAAAAATTTTGGATCTTCTGTAGATAAGAAATGGCAACAGAAAATTGCTGAAGAATCCTTTCGAGAGGCAGAGAAGCTCGCTAAAATTCCTCTGTTAAACACTGATGCGCGTGTCGGCTTTACAATGGTCCGCTATACCCTTGAAGAAGGGGCTGAAATGTCCTTCCATTTTGAAACTGAACCCAAAACACCTACAATCGATTATCAAGCGCTCACTTTAAATAAAGAACCTGCTGTGGCTATTGACCCAGCTAAAGTCGATGATACCTTACATAAAATCTGCCTGTTTTTTGCTAAATGGGAGCCGATCACAGAGCGTCCAGTGGCTTTAGGCGATTTTATTATCGTTGATCTTGACGCTCTAGAAGAGAGTGGCCCTGTGAGGGTCTTTTCTTCGGCACGCCTAGAAGTAAACACCACAGGGATGATGCCGTGGATGCGTGAGATGGTGCTAGGGATGCACGGTGGAGAGACCAAAGAAGGGATCAGTCAGCCTGACGAGACCGCTTCTGCAGAAGATCAAGCGCACTTTAAGCCCAAAAAGGTGCAAGTCCTTGTCAAGTCGATCGAACAACCTCTATTACCTCCTGTAGATGATGCCCTTGCTAATAAAGTGGGTGCAGAGTCTGCAGCGATCATGAAAGAAAGATTAGGCATACTGCTCCAAAGGCAAGAAGAAAAACAGCAGCGCTCACGCTATCGCGATCAGCTGTCTCATCTGCTTTTAGAAAAATATCTTTTCGATGTTCCAGAATCTTTACTAAGTAAAGAAGTTCAGCATCGTTTGCACCAAATCGTCAAAACACCTGCATTTACTCGTATGAGCGACGACGAGAAAAAACAAGAAGTGGAGAAAATTAAACTGCAAGCTGGCGAAGCTCTCAGACTCTTCTACCTATGTAGGAAAATCGCTCTTGACAATCGTTTAAGCGTTCATCCTAAGGATTTACAAGAAGAGATCCATACTCCTTTGGAAGCGATGTTTGCAGATCGTGAGCTAGCGAATCCGAATAAAACTGAAGAACAAAAGAATTTATTGCTATCACGCATTCTTTTAGAAAAAGCACAGGATTTTGTCATCGACCAAATCCTTGCATGAAAACAATATTTTTTCTTGACCCACTGCAGGATTTCAGAATATAAGATGCCCTGTAAGTGCTGAAATGGAAAAATGGAAGGAACACGTTATGTATCAAGAAAAGCTCCCCCTCCCTCAGGGAATGTATTTGACCCCTTATGTGATCGAAGACACAGGCCGTGGAGAGAGATCGATGGATATCTATTCCCGCCTGTTAAAGGATCGTATCGTTTTTATTGGATCTGAAATTAATGATCAGGTAGCTAACGCTGTGATTGCACAGCTGATCTTTTTAAGAGCTGATGATCCTAAAAAGGAAGTCAACGTCTATTTGCATTCTCCAGGGGGAATCATCTCTTCAGGTCTTGCGATCTATGACACCATGCTCTATCTCGGATGCGATGTGAGCACCTATTGTATTGGTATTTGCGCTTCTATGGCAGCGCTGTTGCTCGGCGCAGGTACAAAAGGGAAACGTTATGCCCTACCTCATAGCAGAATCATGTTACACCAGCCTTTTGGCGGTGTGGGAGGCACCTCTTCTGATATTAACTTGCAAGCGCAAGAAATCATCAAACAAAAACGGATGTGCGCTTCGATCATTAGCAAACATACAGGACGTCCTTTAGAAAAAGTACTCGATGATTCTGAAAGAGACTTTTATATGTCTCCTCTAGAAGCTGTAGATTATGGTCTCATTGATAAGGTGCTAGAACCTTCTCGTGCAGAAAATAAAATCAAAGAGGCGTTAGCTGCAAAATAACTAACCTCATAACAATACTGATGGATCATGCCTAAAGAAAACGCTAGTTGTTCTTTCTGTGGACGCGAAGAAGAAGCTGTTGAAAAGCTTGTCTCCGGCCCAGGAGCTTTTATCTGTGACAAATGTGTGCGTCTGTGCATGGATATCATTCAAAAGAAGCCTGTCTCTCACGAGATCAAGCTTCTTAAACCCAAAGAAATCAAACTCCGTTTAGATGAGTATATCATCGGACAGGAGACGGCGAAGAAAACCATCTCTGTAGCCGTCTATAACCACTATAAACGTATCAGGGCTCTGCAAAACGATAAAAAAAATGGGGTAGAATATATTAAGTCTAATGTCTTGCTACTAGGACCCACAGGTTCTGGAAAGACCTTGATTGCACGCACATTAGCACATATTCTTGACGTCCCTTTTGCTATTGCCGATGCCACCACCCTGACAGAAGCAGGCTATGTGGGAGAAGATGTTGAAAACATCATCTTACGTCTTTTGCAAAATGCAGATTACGATGTAGCCAAAGCAGAGCAAGGGATCATCTATATCGATGAAATCGACAAGATCCGTAAAACAACGGCCAATGTCTCCATCACACGTGATGTCTCAGGAGAAGGTGTGCAACAAGCCCTCCTAAAAATTGTTGAAGGGACCGTTGCCAACGTGCCTCCTAAAGGAGGGAGAAAACACCCTAACCAAGAATATATCAAGGTCAACACAGAAAATATTCTTTTCATTGCGGGGGGTGCTTTCGTCCACCTAGATAAGATCATAGCCAAAAGACTCGGTAAAGGTGTGATTGGTTTTGATCAAACTAAAGAAGATGTAGACCCCACACAAATCAGCTATCTCCTCTCCAAAGTAGAGATTGAAGATTTAGTAGAATTTGGGATGATTCCTGAGTTTGTAGGACGTTTTAACAGCATCGCCAACTTTAATGAGCTTGAGTTAGACGATTTGATCGAAATCCTGACAAAACCCAAAAATGCTATTATCAAACAATACCAGATGCTCTTCGAAGAGGATAATGCACGTCTTTTATTTACTGATGAAGCTTTAAGAGCTATTGCCGCTAAAGCCAAAGAAGCTGGGACAGGAGCGCGCGCATTAAGAATGATTGTAGAAAATCTTCTCTTAGATTTAATGTACACAGTGCCCTCAGATCCTGGTATTTTAGAGGTTTTGATTGAAGAAGGATGTATTACACGGCGAGAGCCTCCAAAAATTAAACGCTCAGATCGTCATGCAGGCTAGTTGTTTTAATGAGTAAAAAAAAGAGGAGAATTTTCATTCTCCTCTCCTAAGGCATAAACCCAAAAAACGCCTTATAAAACTTTTTCACTTCATTTCGTTTTTTACTTATTCCCCTCTAACCATGATCTCTGAAAGATAGAAAAACTGCTTCAGTGGAATACTTTCTCTCTCAGGGGTCACTTTTGTAATACGTGTCAGCTCCGCTAGTACTTCTGCTTGTTTCTCTAAATCCTGCTCACGCGCTACGAAACGGAGGTAAGCTTCATCATAGAGTCTTTGCTCTAGCGGTCTTAAATCAAATGTTCCATCTGTAGTATCTTCAAAGACTTTTGTCTTAAAATCTTCGCCAAAAACCTTGTTAAACGCTTCTACGGCCTTCTCTTGGGTCTCTATTGATCCCTTGAGCGCCTCAGATAGAGCTTCTTGATCCTTTTTCAGCTTTGCTTTTAATGAGGGCTGTTTTCGCTGCGTGAGAGTAATCTCTACGTGAGGTGTTTCTGCCTTTTTAGTGAGTGTTACCACCGGTTCAACTGTGTCTATAGGTGTATGTCGAGAGTCTAAATCCTTTGCATAATCTTCTAATTCTTCATATTCTTTTCTGCTAATACGCTGTGTGATAATAGGCTTGCTTTCAAAATGCTGTGCAGGCCCTTGATAGCGTGTAAAGTGCATTTCAAAGCCTGGAGCTGTCTCTGTAATCTCTACGGCATGGTACTGGAGGTTTGCCACTCTTTCTCGGAGCTGCGCTGGTGTAAGATCTTTTAAAGATTTGCCATAAGCCTGTAAAATCATCAAAGCTTGGGTGATTGTCGGTGCATGTAATGGGATTGTCGCTGTGAGTTTTTCTTGCGTAGGTGTGGCAGCGATAGGAGAAGGGTCAAATTCCACATGAAAAATATACTGAGCGCTACCATTGATTTTGGTAGCTAGCTTTTCTAGCTTTGTGACTTCAAAGCAAAGCCCTGCTGGACGCACCTGAATCACAGGCTGAGTCATCGCTGGCGTTGTAGTTGTTGGGACTGACATAATTTGTCTATTTTTTAGGGTTTATACTTAAGTAGGAGCTGGCGCTACGCCTGCTCCTCAAAACATTTACTTCACAAGATGTCTTGCTTTTGCAACTAGATCAAGAGCATAGTCTGCACTTCCGCCTAGAGCGTTATTCATTTGCCCTTCAAAGATGATGTTTTTACTCTCTTGATTTGCATTTGTACCATACGATCCAATTTGCTGATTGACAATCGTCATCCGAGTTGTGAAATCTTGTCCACGTGCAACAGCCTCGTCATAAGGTAGGTGAGGAAGTTCTGCCTGCTCGTCAGCAAGCTCTTTGACCTGCTTATCTAATGCCACCATCTGAGGCTCTAAGTCAACCATATGCGTTGCCTGTGCACCCATGACATTTAGATTACCCTGCATCAGCTTATCCATAGCTTCTACATAAGCCATCAGAGCATTTTGAGGTTTATGGGGCTTTCCTGTCCCTTCACCACCTTCAGTAATGACCTGAGTGAGCTTCTCTTGCTCATCATGAACTTTCTTCTTTTGTTCCATCTGCTTCTCAAAGTTAGCACGCTCTTGAACAAGTGTTTGCAGCTGCTGACTGAGAAGTGATACTGTAATGCCTTGCATAATATTCCTTTAACTTCTTAAATTTACTTTTAGCCTTATCCTCTAACCTGTGCTACTGCAACTTCTGCAGGTCTCATACCTAAAGCTTGAGTTGCTACATCCATGTTGCTCTTAGAGTTATTCTCAATATCTGAAGCCACTTGGTGGGCTAAGTCTTTTGCATTGGAAGCCGTTGCAGAGGCCGCTTGTGATTGACCTTGACCAAGGCTTGAACCCGCTTTTGAAAGCCCTTCACTCACCGCTGTAAGACCATGAAGATAGTTCACCTTGCTTGTGTGTTCTCCCACATGCTGATCTCTACGACTTTGCAGTTCTTTAATCTCATGCTCTAAATGGGCTATATGCTCTTCTTTTGCTGCCCCTTGAGGTAATTGAGAAGGATCTCCCAACCCTGTAGGACTACGGAAATTTTTAATTTGTGCTTGCTTCTCTGCAATCTTAGCGCCATAACCTGTGTGCATCTTAGAAGCGTCTGCCATTCCTTTAACACCATAAGCAGCTCCAAAGATCGCACTCGTAGCACTCACTCCCTCTCCTGCAGCTCCTGCAGTCGCACCCATAATTGCGGATTTAGCTTGCATTTGGGCAGCTTGCGTTTGAGCTTGCAGTGCACCTACTTCCATGTTAGCATTAGCTCTTCTAAACTCTAGCTCTTTTTGAGCTACAGTGCTGAGCACTTGCATCAGTGCCCCAATAGCATTTTTATAAGCGTTAGGATTCAATAACTGACGCATCTCCTGATCTCTCTCCGATTGCGCTGAATTCGTTGGCTGATTGGGTATGTGTACGTTGTTAGTATGTTTGGCAACCCCTGACATAGCTTTATATCCCTTTTTATAGTTACTTAGTTTTTGATGCCTTTATACATCTAGGCATACTCTTCCTAGTAATGATTATATCATATTATAATTTTAATTTAAAGATTTAATTAAGGCTTAAATACTCAACTCACTTAATATTAATCTGTTGCAATTTTAAAACTAAAAATATATTTAACACTAAATCAGAACTACTGTTAAGTCATTGATTATAAACGGTTTGTTTTATGCTTAAGATGTTAATGTTAAAGTGGTTAAAATAAAAAAGAGAAAAGAAGTGTTCTTTTCTCTTATTCAAGACTGTTTAAAACAATCTTCAGTAGCGCTTATCCACCTTGGTATAAGCTCGCTTCATTCTCCTGACCTACCATGCCGCGTAGATCTGTTTGCACCTGAGTTCTTGCTTTGATCGCCTGATCTACAGTAGCAATCACATCGGAAGAAGCAGTTCCTAGAAGGTTATTTGTAACACCTGCTTTGGTCTGATGCTCTTGATCCACTCCAATTTTTTTCTCCATCACCCCTGTACCGATGGCACTTCCGGCTTGAGTTAGAGGGACCGCAACCCACTTGGCTGCTTTGGATATTGTATCACCTAAAGACGCCATCCCTTGGGACAGAGAACTATTAGGCGCTCTAAACCCTGCAGCCGTACCGATTCCGGCAAAAGCTGAGAAGACTGCTGAGACAACCGTAAGAGCGGTACTTACTTTGAGCTGCTCTTTGGTGTCTTGAATGATTTGATCTGACGTTCCTTTAAACTCTTCGGCTATTTTAATACCGGTATCCCCGATTTCTCCAGCCACCTTACCGGCATCAGCCGATACTAAAGAGAGTTTATCCATCTCCTCATTAACCACAGCCAAAATCTGGCGTAGATTCAAAGAAGAGGGATTATTATTAATACTAGACATTTTTTTTAAACCCTCTTTATCTTAGTAGTTTCCTAAATATAAAACCTTTGTCATTGCTTGGATCATCTGCTGGAGCAAGCTAGCATCAGCAGTACTTTCTTGCTGAGCGTTGTCTTCCGTCTGTAAAGATCCTTTTAAGCCCGTCTGTAACGAATCACTTGCAGCAGCGTTGATGGCCATCTCACCCTGCTCTATTGTGGTCGTTGTTTGAATCGCTTGTGCTTCTTGCTGAGCAGGTGCTCCTGCTGCCATTGGAGCTACGCTCCCTGACACTATTCCAACAACAGTCGCTGCACCCATTCCTCGAATAGCCCCGTTCCAGACAAACTGTCCAATGCTTTGAAGCATTGTTTTACTTGTTGCTTGTTCAGCAGCTTCTGCTACCACTGATTGAATGCTTGATTGAATTGTGCTTTGAGCTCCTTCAACCGCAGCTTCTGAAGCACCTTGTGTGATTGCAGTTGTGACAGTCTCTTGAACAGATTCGGTAACAGCCTCTGTAACAGCTTTTTCAACAGCTGCCTGTACAGCTGCTTGCACAACTTCTTGCGTTGCACCCTTACCAGCTGCTGCAACCCCTTCTTGAACCGCTGCTTTGATCACGGTTGTCATCGCTTCTTTTGTTAATGTTGTTGCAGCCTGAGTGACACCTGCTGTAGCACCTTCAGCACCTGCTTCAATACCACTTTCAGCACCTGCTTGAATCCCTGCTTCAATACCTGCCTCAACTCCTGCTTCCACTCCTGCTTCCACTCCCGCTTCCACTCCTGCTGTCACTGCTGTATCTAGCGCAGCTGCAGCCGGAGCTGCTGTACCCATAGATATAAGGGTAATAGCTATTGTAAGAAACGCTAAAAGAATCGGTAAACCAATCTTTAAAAACATCGCTAGCGGACTACGCGCTACACGCTCTGCATGGTGAATATCACTTTTCATTTTGTCTAAAGAACTTTCTGACTCCTTAGTCACGTCGTCTAACATCGATGTTTGAGCAAGCATATGCACAGCCTGCGCAACTTGAAGTTTCGCATCACTACTTTGGTGATCTCTTAAGAACTTAAAAATCAAAAAGAAGAAGTTCGTAATGTCTTTTGGTTTATATTCAGGCTCTTCAGGAGTCGATGTTGTAATTGCAGCTGTTAAAGATTGCCATACAGGGTTATGTCCTAACGCCTTGTCAAGAGCACTCCCTTTAAGATCCTTCACTTTTCCTTCTGTCTGATTTTCAAGAAATGCCTTCGCAATAGCAGCTTTTGCCTTTTCATACTCTCTTAAAAGATCAGATAGTACTTGCTCTGATTCTGGTGTAACACCTGAACCATTACCGCTACCATTATTGGAATTCCCTGTAGGAATACCCGGAAATACGGGCACTGTAGAGATTTCTGGATTACTTCTTACTGCGGTCATAACAACCCTCTTTTTTATTACACTTTTTATTTTTATTATATAGACTTATTAAACACGATAAGTAGTGAGTATAATAACAAGCCTATAACTTCCCTTATGGTTAATTATATCATATAATAATTTTAATTTAAAGATTTTATTAAGAGGTCAACACTTAAACGCCTTAAAATTAAGGCGTTAAGTATTCAAGAATTTTTTAATGAGGGGTTTGTTTACACAACCACTTAAAGATGAGATGTTTAAGGAAAACTACCCAAAAACCGCTGGTTAGCGGTGGCGTCTAGAAGGTCCCGCTCTACGACCCTTGCCAAACGCTTTTGAAGGCCTCTTTCTTGAAGTCTTGGTCTCTTTCCAGGCTCTAGGAGCTTTGGGGTCAATCCCGAGGTTTTCAGGGCCCATAATAGGTCTGTTTTTCACCATAAGCTGTAAAAGCCTTAAAGAGATCTCTTCGAGATCTAGCTCCAGGCGGAGCTTCGCTAGTAGGTTTTCACTATGCGCTTCTATAGGCAGCTGTTTGAGTTCTGCAAGGAAAAGGAACTCTTGTTTAGCCTGGGCTTGCGTTAAGGTAGGAATAGGCAAATAGTGGGCAACGGTACCCAGGGTTTTGCAAATACGCTCAAAAGCATAGACTTCTCTCGGCGTGACAAAAGAAATGGCTTTTCCATCTCTCCCTGCCCTTCCTGTACGTCCAATCCGATGAACATAGCTTTCTGCCCCAAAAGGGAGCTCATAGTTAAATACATGAGAGACCTCTTCTACGTTGAGGCCCCTAGCTGCCACTTCCGTAGCAATGAGAACTGCCTTTTTGCTTGCGCGGAAGGCATGCATCACTTTTTGTCTCTGAGGTTGCTCCATATCTCCATGGAGAGCTAACACATGACTTTGACATTGCACGAGTGTACTTATAAGACGATCCACTTCTCTCTTCGTATTGCAAAAGACAATCGCTTTAACAACAGGCTCTGTATCTAAAAGTCTCACGAGGGCAAGCTCTCTATCTTTAGGCTCAAGAAGGCAATAAAACTGTGTAATGTTGACATTGGTTTTTTCCTTCCCTGCAATGTGGATAAAATGAGGTTGTTTTAAGAAGGTTTTTGCAAGCTCTCGAATAGGCTCTGGCATCGTTGCTGAAAAGAGGAGGGTTTGCCTTTCTTTAGGTAAATAAGTGAGAATCTCTTTAATGTCCTCTAAAAAACCCTTATCGAGCATTTCATCGGCTTCATCAATCACTACAAGAGCTGGCTTGAAACTAGGGAGCTTATGGGAACTGAGTAGATCGAGGAGTCTTCCAGGTGTGGCTACAACCATTTGGGCGCCCTGACGTACGCTATCAATTTGACGAGCAAAACCTTTTCCCCCATGGATGAGTGTGATATGCACTCCTTTGTCTCCTGCTAAACGCTGAATCTCTTCGCTAATCTGTGCGGCTAATTCTCTCACAGGACTTAGGACAAGCACTTGAGCGTGAGGATGTGTTTGCACGTAATGAAGGGCCGGAAGGGCAAAAGCTGCTGTTTTCCCTGTTCCCGTATGGGCTTGACCTACGACATCGTGGCCGGCAAGCGCTAAGGGAATCACTTTCTCTTGAATGGGTGTAGGCTGTAAAAACCCTGCTTTTTTAATCGCTTCTACAATAGAAGCCTTAAAAGCAAAGTCGGCAAATGTTAAAGTCTCTTGTGCTTGTCTCATGTAATGTATCCCTATAAAATTTTAGGTTATTGAATTCCAGCATCTTTAAAACCGAATACCATGGAAAGCCCAAGTGATGGAAAATGAGGAAAATATGCGAGTGAGTTTACTCTAGATAAGAAGAAAAAAGCAACCTCCTTTCTCTTCCTATAGAGGATGCCCTACCCAAACCTATGAAAAAAAATTTTACTTATAAGTAAAAAAAAGACTCTAACCTTTTAAAGTTAGAGTCTTTTTTTGAAACAAACTTGTTTTAAGACAACCTGCCTTCAGAGAAGGTTAGCTCTTAAAGTTTCTTACAAGCGTTTCTTGACCTTGAGAGAAACCGTCGATCATTTTCCCTGCCGCGCCGTTCACCTGCTGTACAGAGTTTACGTCCTGCTGGAAGCTTGTTCCTGTAGCACTTCCTGCAGCACTAAAGTTAGACTGACAGCTTGTCACGTTGGCGTACATCGCAGAAAGAGGATCCCCTTGAGCGTTACCTTTGAAAGGGTTATAGTTCCAACCACCTTTCTTATCCTGACCGATATTCACAGGAGCATTAGGAACGTTAGAAGCCGATTGGTTATTAGCATCTAGGTTCGGGTTTTTCGTCCAAATATAGTTATAAGCCATATAAGAGAAAGCTGCATAAAGCCCTGGATCAATCTGCCCTACATCCCCTTTACCGCCTGGAGTTCCCCCGTTGTAGGTGTTATTAAGCTGACCATTTAAAATCATGGAGAGGATGTTATCCGTTTTGCTATGTGTCCATGCACTATGACCCTCACTTGCTACCGATGTCTGAATATCTAACGAATCAAGCACCTGCATAAAAGGTCCTAAATCTGAGTCAAAACCATCACTTGAAGGGTCAAAGTTCACAAGCTTAGAAATATCCCCATTCGCGTTGTTAAGGTCTGGAGTCGTGGATGTATTGACAACAAGCTTTGCTTTAGCATACATATATTGCTGCATCAGCGAAGGGTGGTCTGAAGGATTTGTCGAAATCACACCTTGACTTGTGCCACAGCTATACTTACTATACGACCCTTGGATCTTCTTAAAATAGTCCATCATATTGAAGTTTTTGCTAGAATCTGCCGGGTTATCAATCGTTGTTAAATCTTTAACAGTCGGCCCTACACCTGTCGGAGAAGAGAAATAAAGGTCTTTGACAGCAGCAATAAAGCTTTTCATCATAGTCGCATAAGAATCACTCACGCAACCAGATGAGCTATCAGAACCAAAGGTACCCGCGTTGGCCTCATCCATATGATAAAAGTCTTTCGCTAATCCGCTATAAGAGTCTGGAGAGGCATACCAATTTCCATTGATTTTAGCCGATTCTTGTCCACCGCTATGCGCTTCACTCTGGATTTTTGAGATAAACTGAGAAATCGTCGCTAAGTCACTGGCGATTTTTGTCCCTAGTGCAGCCACTTCTCCACGGAGCGCTACGATACTTGCCTGGTGCTCCATGGCAATATTGGTATATTTCATCACTTCTAAAATATAGTTCGTCTGGAATAAATACTTATTATTATTCTGACTATTTCCTGTAGATTGAGAAGCCCCTTCAGGTCCTTTAAGAGGAGAGTGGTTTTTTACGCCCCCTACAGCGGCTACTGGATCTACTACATCATGACTGCTCATATTATCCTTAATTTACTATTGTTTTATTTATAATAATATCTTTCCTTACAGTTAATTATAACACAAAGATATTTAAATTTAAATAATTTTTTTAATTTAGTTGTAACACACACAATAGCAATAACTTGCTTAAGTGATTGAAAAAGAGTGAGTTGTGATATTAACGATTAACCATCTAACTGGTTCATATCGAAGGTGTTAATAGCGTTCTTAAGCGCTTGGAGGGCGCTTTGACCGATATTCACCGTTTCCCCTTCGTTGGAGGTCAATTCTTGCATCATCGAGCTCTCATCCCCTGTGAGGGTTCCAAGGCTTGTAATGACGTTATTCGCACCACTGTAAGCTCCAGCTAGTGCATCGCCCCCACCCAATCCAGGTGCTGACACCTTAGAGTGTGGCAAGAAAGGAGGTGCTGATATAGTTTCTTCGTTGGTACTTGTTGTCGCATGCGTCCAGAAGGAGTTAAAGGCCATATAAGAAAAGGCTCCATAAAGACCTACATCTGGCACTCCGTTGTTATTTGAGCCATTACCCTCTGCAGAAGAGGTCGGCGCAATATAGTTGTTACGTTGATCTTGTAAGATTAGATCTAACACATTCGCAGATTGCGTATTGATCAAAGGCGTTAAAGCGGTTGTTCTGCTGACGCTTTCAGAGCTATTAAAGGTAGAAATGATCTGCATAATCTGCTGTAAAAACGCATCTCCAGAATCATCCGTCCCTAAGTCAAGCAGTTTAGTAATATCCCCATGAGCATTATTGACAAGCTGAGCTGAATCCCCGTCTACAGTTATCTGCGCTTTATAAAACATATATTGCTGAATGAGTGATGCGTGATCAGAGGGGTTAGAGCTAACCACCTTAAAGACCTGAGGAGTTGCATAAGGGTTGCCCGACATGTCGCTTGAATAGCTTCTGCTATACACTGAATATTGATTTTCTAGATTTGCCCAAAGCCCTGTTAAGTTAAAGTCTTCTCCCCCTTGGAATACGTTAGGGTTGGAAATCTGACTTAAAGACCCCACCGTAGGAGCTGTATTATCCGTATTACAATAAAAGAGTGTTTTAAAAGCATCGACAAATTTGTCCATCGAGGTTTGATAGTCAGAAGAAACTTGCTCTTGACCCCAGTTAGCTGGCCCTTCGCCAATACGATAAAAGTCTTCTTTTAACCCTAAGAAAGAATCGGGTGACCATTTCCCTCCGACAGAATAAGGAGTATAAGAGGTAGATTCCCCTTGAAGCTGAGATATAAATTTGGAGATATCAATCATCTTAGACTGGATCTGCTGCTCAATATTCATCATCTGCGATTCTGCAACGATTTGCGTATCCATCTTATCTAAAGACAAGTGGTTAATCATCTGAATCACAAGCATATAACATGAGTAAACGTGAGCCGCCTGTTTATTTTCAAGGGCTTCCTGCCAGCGGGCTTTTTCCACCTTCGCATCACCCTGTAGGGCATTGATGCTCTGCTGACCTTGCGCTAAGCTGCTCACGCCATTTACTGGCTCTATTGGATCTGTTGGCGAGTAACCTGCCACAGCATTCTCCTTTTAATTGTTTATAGGCCTAAAATAAGATAGTTCTATGTGTTAGGCCATAATTCTCCTGTAAACTATTTTATCACAAATAGATTATAAAATAAATTAATTTCTTGAATTAACACATAAAGCATTGACAATCACTCGTTTAGAGAGCGTGTATTCTTAAGATTATGAAATTGAGTGAGTTAGCTTTTAACCCATTTTTTCTTCTTAGGACCCGTAGGCGCCTTGGGTTTTTTGTCCTCTCCAGGGGCCTTTTTCTTCTTAGAAGGGAGGATCGCAGAGAGCTCCTCCGCTTGCTGTTCTAGCTGCTGCTTAGCTTGCTGGATAGAAGCCCACTCCTCGTCAGAAAAGTTATCTTGGTTTTGGGCGTATTCTTTGAGCTGCTCTTCTGAGAGGCCTGTATCTTCACACATTTTATGCGTTTCTTGTTGCAGTTTTTCTTGCAGCTGCATGATCTCATTCATGATCTCCGCCTTTTCCTCCGGAGTCCCATGGGAAAGGATATGTTTAAACTTTTCAAAGAACTCAATAGAGTTTTGAAACACATTTTCTAGCTCATGTACCTTTTGTTCAGGCTCTAATGAAAAAAAAGACATGATTTTACGAAATTCTTCGTGCATATGCCTGCCTCCCTCTTATTTTTAATTATACTAGAATGAGCATTCATTTTAAATGATCTTCTCTCATCACTTCTCATACCTATTCCAAAAGCCTTTTAAAATGAAGTTCCTACAAGAGTTGACTTTTTTATTTGCTTTAAAATTCTAAAACCCTTAAATCCTCTAAAACAAGCGTAATTAATAATAAACCTCTTATGTTAAAGCATCTTGTGACAGAGCTCGCTAGCGAACTGAGCATTCCCTTACAAATAGAAAAAGAGAGCTGTTACACACTCACTATAAATGAAGAGAGCGATTTGCTGTTCAAAGATCTTAATCCAGGATTTTCTTGCAAAAGCCGTATTGCCCCCCTACCTCAAGAAGGTACCTTAGAAGATCTCTACATTTTGTGCATGAGAGCCAACTTTCTAGGACAAGGAACTAAAGGCGCTGTCATTGCATTAGATGACGCCCTGCAACATTTCCTCTTGATTTTGTCTGTCACAGAAGAACTGAATTATCGCATTTTTAAAGAGACAGTAGAGGATTTTGTAAATTATTTAAACTACTGGAAAAAAAGAATTACCCCTGAGCAATCTTCATGAAGGGCAATTTTACTTTCCTTTTAAAAATAAAGTCGCTATGATCAAGGGCGCGCTGCACTCAGTGGGCATCCTTAAGTAGAAGGAAAAGACGGTTGAAGACATGGCAGGATATCTTATAGCAGAAGAAGGTCCCTTAAGAGGACTTGTCATTAAAATGGAAACAGGCAATGAATGGCTCATTGGCCGAGATCCTGATGTCTCCTTTCAAGTTCTTGAAGATCCCATGGTCTCACGCAAACATCTGATCTGCCGTCTCACAGAGAGTGGATTTGTTGTCGAAAATTTAAGCGCTACAAATCCTGCTGCTGTCAACGGAAATCCCATCACCGATCCGATCACTTTGCAAGAAAATGATGTCCTTCAAATCGGTAGCACACTCTTTCGCTTTACAGAAGAAGATCCGCTAGCGCAAACAGTTCTCCCCCTGCAAGACTCTGAAACCTTTCATCCCACCATTTTTGAAGAAGACTCTCCTCTTGATACCCTCTCTTTTAATGCTGTCACAGATGCCAGATGGATGATTAAAGTCATTTCAGGCCCTAATACAGGAGCTGAATTTGGCTTGCAACCGAGCCATAGTTACATCCTCGGCAAAGACCCTCATAGCTGTGATATCATTTTCCAAGACTTAAGTGTCTCTAGGCAACACGCTAAAATCTCTTTAAATGAAGAAGGTCTAGTCACCATTGAAGATCTCAAAAGCCGTAATGGTACTTACATCAACGGAAAAAACTTAGAAAGCCCCACAACCCTCTCTTCCCAAGATCTCATTGCTCTGGGTACCACCTCCTTTTTACTCATTGATCGTGAACAAACAAGAGAAACTATCTACTCTCCCACCTCACTCCTTTCACAAGCCTATGAAACCCACGAGCAAACAAAACAAGAGGAAGAAGAGGAAAAAGAGCGTGTACGTGGATGGAAAGAACTCACCATCCCTACAAGACATCTGCTCCTTGCAGGCGCCTTTTGCGTTTTACTCCTTGTCGGTGTTGTCAGCACATTTTCCTTATTCAAAACACATCCTATCGAAGTCGCAAAAATGGATGATAACGCCATGCTGACAAGCATTGTGAAAAAATTCACCGGCATCGAATACTCTTTTAACGCTTCTACAGGCACGATTTTTGTCATGGGAGATGTTCTTACAGAGGTGGAAAAACAAGAGCTTCTCTATCTTTTAAAAAGTTTACCCTTCATCCATAACATTGAAGACAATGTCGTTGTCGACGAAATTGTCTGGAGTGATATGAATGCTTTTCTTGCCTACAATCCCAGCTGGAGAGGTGTCACTCTCACCTCTTACGAACCTGGGCACTTCCTGATGAAAGGTTATGTAGAAACCCTGGAAGATGCTTCCGCTTTAGCACAATATGTCACCGTACATTTTCCCTATAATGAGAAACTTGAAAATCAAGTTGTTGTTGCTAACACGTTAGAAACACAAATTCAAAATCTTCTTGTGCAGCAAGGTTTTGTCAACGTCACCTTTCAGCTCTCCAATGGAGAACTTGTCCTCTCGGGAAGAGTCAACGACTCTTTAGAACACGCCTTTAATACCTTGATGAAAGATCTCAAAAAAGTCAGTGGTGTCCGCTCAATTAAAAATTTTGTCGTGATCACAACAGCTTCCACATCGCGTATCGATATTTCAGATAAATATAAAGTGACGGGCACATCAAAAGTGGGCAATATTAATCAGTATATTGTCATTAACGGGCAAATCCTCACCACTGGTGATAATGTAGATGGAATGATGATTACACAAATAGAGGGAGAATCTATCTTCCTTGAAAAAGATGGATTAAAATACAGAATTAACTACAATCAGCAATAATGCCTCTAAAGAGAAAATCACTAGTATAAAGGAGTATAAGAAGTATGTTCGGATTAGAAAAACAACCTAATAAAAACAACAAACTCTTTGAATTTGATCTCGAAAAAGAGCTTAAGACTAATCCAGGAAGCAAAACAAGAATGGACAAAGAAGCTGATACAAAAATTGTTGAGCTGAAAAACATCTTAAGAAAAGGGATGGATTCCGATGAGGAATTCGAAGAGTATGGCGTGATTTTAAGAGGTTATGCAGCACTGAAAAAAGTCATTCAGCGCATCGGAAAGTAAAAAAAACTATTTTTTTTCTTTTCTTCTTGCTTTTTGTAAGAATCCTAGCATAAAAGGGGCCTTTAGCAAGTTTGATGTTTTATAAAAGTGGAGTCATTCAGTTATGAATCAGATGTGGGGAACGATCACCTTTAAATCTTTGATTTCTTCCTATACGCGCTTACAGTCAAAAATTGTGGCCGACGTAAGGAAAATTGCAAGTAGTATGTCACAGGCTACCCCTGGAAAATTCTTGCTCTTACAATTTGGTATGTCCCAGGTGACTCAGGTGGGTGAATCAATCTCCAACTTGATTTCGCAGGTCAACTCGATGATCATGAATGCCGTAAGAAACCAAAAAGGTAGCTAAGCTACAAGTAGCTAAGCTACGAGTAGGTAAACTAAAAGTGCTCTCATGCACCATGAATTATTTAGGATGAAGGAATTTTATTATGAAAAAGTTTGAGCGTTTTAAAGAACATTTCGTACTTCTTTTAGAAGCAGGTTTTATTGCTGTGAATCAAGCTGATGAAGATTCAGCGATAAAACTCTTTAAAGCTGCAGCTCTTTTAAATCCCAAAAGCACCTTGCCAGAAGTAGGTATTGGCTATCTCTATTTGCATAAGTTAGAGTTAAAACAAGCCTGTAAGGCCTTTGAAAACGTCCTACAAAAAGAGCCTTCTAATGATATGGCCAGAACCCTTTTAGGGCTTTGTATGACGATGACAACAGATCAGGTGGCAAAAGGAGAAAAGATTTTGACAGACACCGCACAAGCTTCTTCAGATCCACAAGTCAAAAAACTTGCAGAAAGCACTCTAGACTTTGTCGACCAATTTATCAAAAAATCCCCTTCTCCTGCGACTCCTTCTCCAGAGAAAAGAAAGAAATTGTAGACGTGGCAATCCATGAATGACGGTATACCAGATAAAATTCCTGAGCATCTAGATGCTTCTAAGACGACGCAACCGATTGCTGAAGATGCCTCTCAGAAACCTCCTGGTGAGGCTTTTGCAGACTATATGAATCGTCCATCGCCACCTCCTGTGGCTACACAAGCGCAAGGGGTTGGAACGACTCCTTATGAGCTGACACAAGGCCAACCCTCTCAGATGCCTCCTCCGACTATGGCATCGCTGGCAACTCAAGCAAACTCTTCAGGAGATACGTTAAATACCATCAATGATCAGCTGAGTACAAAAAATCTTAAGCTGAAACAGTCACAAAAATATCTTTTACGCAATAAGCTCTCCGAAGCCAATACACATATTCGCACTGCCGCCACAAAAGCAGGGGTGGATGTAGGAGCTGCGCCAGCACCTAGTACTAAACAAAATCCTATCCGACGCTATCTCACTTATGTGAGTGATAGCCAATCTCAACTAGCTGCGATACAAGATAAAATTAAAGATATTTCCGCTACAGGAGGGAATTTATCCCCTGGGGATATGTTACTGATACAAGTCAAACTTAACAAAGCACAACAAGCCTTAGAATATTCTTCCGTCCTTTTAGGAAAAGCTGTCGACGACATTAAAATGCTCTTCAACGTTCAAATCTAAGTTGTGTGCCCCATTAGCATAGGTGAGCATGGATCCAACACATCATTTTGATAAACTGGTGCATCAATTAGAAGACCTTGAGCTCACAACAATTCATGGGCGTATCACAGAAGTTGTTGGCATGCTCATCAAAGCCGTTGTTCCTCAAGTAAAAATGGGTGAAATATGTTTAATCAAACGCGACCCAGAACCTCTTATGGCAGAAGTGGTCGGATTTACAAAAGAAGAAGTCTATCTTTCCCCTCTTGGGGAAATGTATGGCATCGGACCTTCTTCAGAAGTCATCCCCACAAGATTACCTCTGCACATCAAAGTGGGAAAAAAGCTCCTGGGAAGAGTGATTGATGGTTTAGGCAAGCCTCTCGATGAAGAGACCAAAGGTCCTTTAGAACTGACAGAAACCTATTCTGTCATCAATCCCCCTCCAGATCCTCTCCATCGTCAAATGATCACAACCCCCCTTTCTGTCGGTGTCCGTTGTATCGATGGTGTTCTCACTTGCGGTCGAGGGCAAAGGGTAGGGATTTTTGCCGCTGCTGGAGGAGGTAAATCAACCCTTTTGGGGATGATTGCCCGCTATGCACAAGCCGATATCAATGTCATCTCTCTCATCGGTGAAAGGGGAAGAGAGGTGAGAGAATTCATTGAACACTCCTTAGGAGAAGAAGGTCTTAAACGCTCTGTCATCGTCGTCTCCACCTCAGATCAAGCAGCTCAGCTACGTCTTAATGCCGCCTATGTAGGTACTGCGATCGCAGAGTATTTTCGTGATCAAGGAAAAACTGTCATTCTCATGATGGATTCTGTCACACGCTTTGCAAGAGCTCTCAGGGAAATTGGCCTCGCTGCAGGAGAGCCTCCTGCAAGAGCAGGGTTTACTCCTTCTGTGTTTGCTACACTCCCCAAACTTCTTGAGAGATCAGGAAACTCTGACAAAGGTTCGATCACAGGTTTTTATACGGTGCTGGTAGCAGGAGATGATTTGAATGAACCTGTCTCCGATGAAGTGCGCTCCATTTTAGATGGCCATATTATCTTATCTTCAGAACTTGCAAGGCAATATCACTTTCCTGCCATCGATGTGCTCGGCTCTGTCAGCCGTATTATCACCTCGATCATTGATAAAGAACATCTACAGCTTGTAGGAAAAATACGCGAAGTGCTTGCCAATTATAAAAAGAATGAGCTTCTCATCAGAATCGGTGAATATAAACCTGGTTCTGATAAAGATGCAGATTTTGCTATTAAATTTATTGATAAGGTGAACACCTTTTTAAAACAGAGAGTCGAAGAAGTATGCTCTTTTCAAGAGACACTTGCTTATTTGAAAAGACTCTTTAGATAAGTTGCCTGAGGAACTCTTATGAAACTCCCTAAATATCCCCTTGAGCAGCTCATCCTCATCAAAGAAAAGCGCTTAGAAGAAGCAGAAAAAAAATTGAAAGAAAAAAAGCAGGTATTAGAAAAAGAGCTTATAAAACTGAAAAAACTCGAAGACGAAGCTCAGATGACTCATGATCACTTACAAGAGAAAATCAATCAGCTTGAAGCAGAGCTAGATCAAGGAACCTATAGTCATAAAATAGATATCGCCAATAAATATATCAAAGTCGTCGAAGACCAGCTCAAACAAAAGAAAAAAAAAGTGCTGGAGCAAGATAAAGTTGTGAAAGCAGCAACGCATCAGGTAGAACTTGCAAGGCAAGAGAGAATTCAAAAAGAGCAAGATGTGGAAAAACTCAGAATTCATAAAGGTGAATGGAAAAAGGATGTACTTAAAGAGATGAACTACCAAGAGGCTCTTGAAGGCGATGAAGTGGGATCCACAAAACATAGCTCCTTGAAAAGAGAAAAAGAAGCTCGTGAAGAACGTAAACGGAAGAAAAAACAATAAAATCCTATGACAACAGATAAACCCCCACCACTCCGCGGCTATCGAGAAGTTGAAGAAACAAGAAAAGATCCTCTTCCTGTCGACCCCAAAAAATTTCAAGAAGAGCTCTCTAAAGTTACAGAATCTGATGAAGCGCAAAAAAGACAACAAAGACAGCTCAGCAAATCTGAAGAGGAGCCTGACGAAGAACCTGTGGCACAAGCACAGGTAGCTCCTTCAGGAGATCTTTTCTCTTTGTTTATGGATGGATCCACAGGTTCTAGTCTGATGAGTCCACAAACCCCACAAAACATAAAATCCTCAGAGGCGCCTTCTGCCTCTTCGCATTTTATCATCGAACAGGAAGCTGTCCAAGGACCCCCGGTCCCAGGACCCTTGGGCCAAGGATCTCCGGTTCAAGAACCATCGGTTTCACAGCCCACAGCTCCCATGGGAGCGCAAGGAGCTGTACCCTCAGCAGGTGTGCCTGCTGCTCCTGCAGGCCCTCCCTCTCAAGTGGCGCCTCCTACACAAAACATCCCTTGGCCTGAGCAAGGGCCTGTGATGTCGTGGGACTCTAGACTCCCTGCACAGGGGACGCAACAAGCATCCACCTCTTCTCAAGAGAGCACATCTTCTCAGCAGCAAGCTTCCTCTACGGCTCCAAGTCCCACACGCGTTGCAAAAAAAGAGCACCAAGACACCTCTCTACTTGCTAACAAAGGGCGCTCTAAAGCGCAGATAGAAAAAGAAAAACAGACTAAAACACCAGCGCCTGTGCAATTCACACAGAAAAAAGAAACGCTACAAGCCCCAGCTGCAAAAGGGCCAGGAGCTCAAGCGCCGCTGCCACGCAATCAACCCCTTCCTCCTACAGAGGTTGCTAAGACTCCCCTTACAGTTCCTATGCTAGAGCAGCAGGGGGCTTCTCAAGAAGCTACTCCGCGCTCTAAGAGTTTACCTTCAGAAAGAATTCCCCTAGAGAAAACCCCTGCCCAAGGTCATGCACTAGATCAAGAGCGTACAAAGCAGGCTGGCACCACACATACAAGCTCTTTCAAAGACAGCTCCAAAAAAGAGGAAGATAAAAAAGAATCTGATCTCATTACAACACCTCTTCCTATGACTCCTGTAGAGCCCTTTATGCCTGCACCTATCGGCGACACTCCCGCCTACACAAAACTCTCTCCTCAGGTGTATGAACTCTTCGAAAAAATGGTGGGCCTCATGACCATCGAACACAATCAAGGTGTGACCACAACAACAGTCACTGTCAATATGAAAGGATCGGTATTTCATGGAGCAGAAATCATTTTAGGTCACGATGTTGCAGCACCTAACGCTTTTATTGTGACCATCGCCGGCTCTACAACAGCGCAAGAACTCATCAATGCCAACTGGGCCAACCTTGTCGCAGCCTTTGAACAAAGTAAGCTGGCCTTTCAAATCCATTTAAGAAGACCCATTCTCTTAGACGAATACTATCCTGTAAAAAGGAAAGAAAGAGACGAAAAAGAGAAAAAAAAGAAAAAATAATTTTTATATACTTTTTTTGTCCTTCTAGAGCCCTTCTAATAAAACACCTCTTCTTGTTATCATCTGTATTCCTTAATTTGCTGAGAACATTAAAATGTTTGCTGTTATTTATCGTACTTATGTCCCATCAAACGTTGTCCAAGAATATAGAAAACATTGGAAAACAATCGCTGAGTATTTTGTGAAGGCAAGAGGAGCTCTAGGTTCAACATTGCATCAAAGTGAAGAAGGGTACTTTGTCGCCTACTCTCGCTGGCCCGATAAAGCCACAAGAGATACTTCCTGGCCTGTCCATGCCAAAAATAGGGATGAATTCCCTGAGACTGTCATCCAAGCAAGCGAGTGGCTAGAGGAGCATATAGAGGAAAAACACCGTCTTCCAGAAATTTGTATGGAGATTACAGAAGAGATTTCCTGAAAAATCTATTTAAGATAGTAAACAAAAATTTACTTTAATAATAATTAAAAAAAACAAAAAATATCTAAATTTTTTTACTTTATTTTTTCTAATCAATCCGTAAAATAGACGCCGACTTTCTTAAATAACAGAAAATTGTAGGTCACTATGGCGGCAGATTTTCCTTCCACTTACCGAGCGATGACCTGGTCTCAAGTTTGGAACTTTAGAGCGATCTCCAAGCAAAAAATCCCCTCCGGAGAAATCGACGGCCCTCTCTTTCATCAACAAGTGAAAGATTGGCATAGTGTGGCCTTAAAGATTCATGCAAGTGTCAGAGAAAGCCTTTCTTTCTCTCAAATGCTGAGAGAAATAGGTAACTTACAAATCTTTAAACGATGGATCCTCCGATGGGTTCTTCCTTCTACTCTGAGTACTATCGAATCCACCATCCATAACATCTCTCTTTACCTATGGCGAGAGCGTAAACATCAACCTGACAAACAATTGACGATTTTAAAAGCGCAGCAATATTTTGAAGAACATCGTAATGAGCTTCTTCCCCCTCCCAACGCCGCTGCAAACGCATTTTTGCGGCTTGCGCAAGCCGCGCACCTCGTGCAATCCGATGAGCGCACTATTATTGAGCAGCAAGTGGATAATTATTTTGCAAGTAAACTACAAGATATCGCTGAATCACGCGATCCTCTCCTTCCTGATTGGCATCATGCAACCAATCATGTACATCATGCCGTGAGTATTCTCTCTTCCGGAGCTACCAACGTGAATCAAGCTCCCTACGGTCTAGGAACGTATTACTCTTCCCATCATGAGGATCTCTTTGGCTCTTATGGTGTTGCCGTCGATCATCATGTGATTGAGCGTCTCCCTGCAGATTATTTTCCTGGTCTTCTTGAGCATTCGCATACATGGTTGCAAGTACACACTCCTGTACCTATCAATCTCTCTTCTCTTGCGCATATTGTTGTGGGTGATGCCAATGATAGGGGGGCGCTATACAGACTGCTTCATTGGCAAGCCAGTGACATTGCCATACACTGTCCGATCATCTATAGAAAGACAGACGCAATTATCACCCAATGTTTTCATGAAGCAAAACATGTGCGCATACTCCCTCCCACACCTTTCTGGCAACCCCATCCTCGCTCGTTTATGTTGCAGAGATTCTTTCAACGGAACGATATCGATGTGATAGAAGCGAAAAAATTACTGTTAGTTTCTTAAAAAAAAGCAGAAACTCCTTCTCAGATGATGAAACTCTTCTGATTAAATCCAAAAAGTTGCTATCTTCCAAGATAGGATAACATTCAAGTGCTTCTATGGACTCAGCTATTTGGACAAAAAAAGTCTCTACAATTTTAGAAGAGAGTCGTTTAATCCCCATGTGGGGTAAAGCTCCTCTCTTCCCTTGGGAGTCACTCAGTCAGCTGCTCATGCAAGGGCTGGGTGTGCCACGCTGCACATTAAAATTTGTAGGTGCTGACTGGAAAGAAGAAAGCTCACTCCTCGCAGGCCTTGGCGATCAACCTATGATGACAAGCTTTGTCATGACTCCTCTTGCCCCACAACTCTTTTGGGTCATGCCCAAAGAAGATGTGGAAAAACTCTCTAAACTCCTCCTCGATCAAGAACAAAAACGCTCTTTTAAAGATCCAGAGTTTCAAAAAGGTTTCTTTAGATTTAGCATGCTGAGCGTGCTTAAACTCTTTGATGAGCTCAAAGCTTATCCTGGCCTTTCCCTAAAACTCTCTTCCGCTCCTTTACCCAAAAGCAAAGCCTATTGTGCCGATGTCAACATCTCACTAGAAAACACCTCGTTATCAGGAAGAGTCATCTGTCCCCTAGACTTTCATCGCGTCTTCACCTCACATTTTGCTTCGCGTCCCTTTTCGTTAGATGCTATCGACGCTTCCTTAGAACTCCTCGTCTCCTTAAGGCTAGGTCAAGTGACACTCTCTCTGGAGGAATGGTCCGGGGTCACTTCTGGAGATTTTGTCATCTTAGATCAATGTCATTATCATCCTGCAACAAAACAAGGCTCGTTACTACTCACCTTAGGCACTAAAACACCACGAAATTAAAATCTTAGACTATGCTCTTGAGCTACAAGAGGAGAACGTTATGAGTGATCGTCAAGAAGATGAAGAAGAGATGTTTGAAGATGAAGAGCTGCCCATGGAGCAAGAAGATCTCACCGCCAAAGTCATTGCAGCGCAAGAGATTCCTTTGTCTTTATGTGTCGAGCTTGCACACATCAAAATGTCTTTAAAAGATCTTCTGCATTTAAAGCCCGGCAACACCCTACCTCTTTCTGTGTCTGTAGAACAAGGTGTTTCCATCACCTTAAATTCTAAAACAGTCGCTAAAGGAGAGCTTTTACAGCTGGGTGATATGCTAGGTGTAAAAATTTCAGAAGTGTCTCACTAGAGGGTTATGGATTTAGGAGAATTTTATAAACAAAATACTCTACCCACTCTGATCAACCCCTTAGCAGCTATACCCCCTCTGCCCGAAAAAATCGGTCCTTATAAAATCGATGCCCTTCTTAGCAAAGGAGGGATGAGCTTACTTTACTTAGGCTTGCACCCCGACAAACAGACGCCTCTTGTTGTAAAAATCCTCTCGCCTCAGTACGTCAAAAACCCGGCGATGATACAGCAGTTTCTCAAAGAAGCCAAAATCATTGCCCTCTCAGATCATCCCAACATTGTAAAACTCTACGGACAAGGGGAATGGGAAGAAGGACTCTATATTGCCATGGAGTTCATTCAAGGTGTTTCTCTCAAGCAATTTATTTTACAAAATTCTCTCTCGTATAAACGCTGTTTAGAAATTCTGCTCCAAGTCTCTTATGCTCTGTTGCATCTCCATAGCCATGGTGTCATTCATCGCGACTTAAAACCAGAAAATATTTTGATCACAGAAGATGGGGGCATTAAAGTCATTGATTTTGGAATAGCACAACTGCTCCATGAAGAGCATGAACCTGTACGTCTCACACAAGGAGGACTCATTGGAACACCCAGTTATATGAGCCCAGAACAAAAAAGAGATCCTTTACACGTCTCCTATGCCACCGACATCTATGCCCTCGGTGTCATCTCCTACGAGCTGTTGATTGGAAAACTCAGCTTTGGAAAAATTCAACTCTCTTACCTACCAAATGCTATACGTCCCATTATCCAAAAAGCCATCGCTCCCTCTTTACAAGAGCGTTATGAAGATATTGTAGAATTTATCACAGCCCTCTCTTTGCACTTAAAATCTTTAAACACACAAACACATGCTCTCACAGATCGTCACGATGTCATCCAAACCCTTGAAACACTCCAAAAATCTCTCATCGCTCCCAATCTCAATCATAATCCTGAAATGCAGATCGGTCTTGCAAAATCTAAAGGCTCTTTAGCTTTGGATCTTTATTATGAAATCTATCGTCTAGCGAGTGGATCTTCTCTTTTACTCGTTGCTGAAACACGTACAACAGAGCTTGATGCCATCACACATATTGCTTTTCTCAAAGGGATGATTCACGGCCTTCTGCACGAG